>OGQF01001048.1_pt1 | contig 20837 bp, 16 predicted proteins | sample 1553141 | NCBI WGS metagenome assembly OGQF01 (sample SAMEA2580005, study PRJEB22360) | human gut metagenome | biome: human gut; feature: human-associated habitat; material: faeces | place: Denmark | collected 2008/2010
GACAGATCAGTAGCCAGGAAACGCTAAACAATATCTTCAAGCACTTTTGCATCGGGAAATAAGTCGTGATAAACAACGATTAATATCGACAACAAATGATAGTTAAGGTGCTCAAAATGAGCACCTTTCTTTTTAGCCTTACTATTGGTTATAATCAATGGTAAGGCTTTTTTAGCACCTTTTTGTACCGCTCTTGTACCTCCACTTTTCAAAAGTAATAATATGAGACACCATTTTTGGCAAATGAGTGCAAGATTGCCGAGGGTTTTGGACAATGATGGACGATGATATAAGACTATTGAAAGAAAACGGAGTAATGACAGACGACTTTTTCTACAATAAATTAAGTAAAAAAGTATAAAAAGCGTACAAATGACAGCAAGCAAAGAAAGAATTCTAAAAATTTGCGAGTATTGTGGGAAGAGCTTCTATGCATCAAAATCTACAACTCGTTATTGCTCCAAGCAATGCAACAGTTATGCCTATAAGGCAGCAAGACGTGAGGAGAAAGTAAAGATGGCTGAGACAATGAGCCACCGAAAAGCTTCCGAGAAATCCATGTCTGAAATCCTCGTGAAAGAATACCTCACAATTCAAGAGGTAGCTATACTTTTAGGACTAAGCAGACAGACCATATATAATATGGTGTATAGTGGTAAGTTGCGAGCATCCAAGATTACTTCTCGTTTATCTTTAATCAGAAAGCGAGATATAGATTATCTTGTTGATAGTTTGCCATACACCACAGAAAAAAGTGTTTCAAAAGAAGCATCTCCTGCAAAGCAAGAGCTACCTGTTCCAGAATATTACTCTGCCAAGGAAATTGCAGAAGTCCACAACACTTACGAGACCGCCATCTATGAGATTGTCAAGAAAGTCAAGATTTCAAGAATATCCATACAAGGAAGAGTATATTGGAACAAGAAAGAGGGGGATGATTATTTTGCACACCTGTCTCCAGATCCAACCATCAGTGAATGGATGACTGTTATGGACATTCAACAGAAATATTGTATGACGAAAACAGCCGTATATAGTTTCGTTAGTCACAATGCTATTCCAAGAAAAATGGAAGGTAACAATGTTCTATATTCCAAGCGTCATGTACAATTGGCAAAAGGTGAATCCGTAGAAGAGCAACTTTATTATACAATACCGGAAGCCATGAAGTTGTATGGTTTAAGTCAGGACCAGATTTATAAGCGTATCAAGAAATACGCTATTGAAAAGGTGAAGATTGGCAAGTATATCAAGATTTCCAAGCGAGATTTAGAGAAAGCTATCGGCAAGCCTAAGGTTATTTAGCGGTTATCAAAAGGTTAAGTTGTACCCCATTACATAACTCTATTATTTTGCAATCGATTTCAAAGATCTCTTAATACGGGATCATATATGAAACATAAGTATCACATTATAAAAAGTAAACATCATGGTAAATACATGTACAAGAGTTTCTCTTCGCCAAAGAGCGATTAAAAACGACCGTATTTCTCTTTATTTGGATTTCTATCCACCAGTACGCAACCCTGAGACTATGCAAATGAGTCGCAGGGAATATTTAGGTATCTATATCTATGCTCATCCAAAGAATGAGATGGAACGTGAGTTTAATACAGATATGCTCAACAAAGCAGAGGCCATCCGTTGTATCAGAACCCAATCACTCATCAATGAAGAATTTGGGTTTTTGGACAAAACACGACAGAAAGCAGATTTTTTGGCATACTTTGAGAAGATGACACATAAGAAAGATGATAAGTGGACATGTGTCTACAAGCATTTCTTCAAATTTGTTCAAGGTCATTGTACATTTGGAGATGTGACAGTGGAACTTTGCAAAAAGTTCAGAGAGTATCTTCTGAATGCAAAACAGTTGAATCGAACAAAACAAAAGGTATCTCTCAACTCTGCAGCAGGTTACTACTCTACTTTCCGTGGTCTCTTAAAAATCGCCTATCGTGACAAGTGGCTTCGTGAGAACATCAATGACTATCTGGACAAAATTGAGCCACAAGATGTAAAGAAGGAGTTTCTTACCCTCGATGAAGTAAAGCAGTTGGCAGCGACTCCTTGCGATATACCTGTACTGAAGTCTGCCTCCCTCTTTGCTTGCCTCACAGGATTGCGAATCAGCGACATCTTAAAATTGTGTTGGGAAGACTTCGAGATAGCTCCCGACCAAGGCTATTGCTTGCGTATTCGTACCCAGAAGACTCAGACCGAGGCAACCTTGCCTATCAGCAACGAGGCATACGAACTATGTGGTGAACCAAGCACGGGTATCGTGTTCAAGGGATTGAAGCGCAGCATGATTAACCATCCCCTTAAAGCATGGTTGAAGAAGGCTGGAATCACCAAGCCATTTTCATTCCATTGCTTCCGGCACTCGTATGCAACAATCCAAATCGCCTTAGGCACAGACATTTACACGGTTTCGAAGATGCTTACCCATAAGAATGTAAGCACAACACAGATATATGCCGACCTCGTGAACGCAAAGAAAAGAGAGACAGCAAATAAGATTTCTCTTAAATAAATCCATTGCATTCATTTCATGGTGCCCGATATTGAAAAAATGTTCAATATCGGGCTTTTTAGTTAAAGGCTCCTAAATGTTTTACGTGAGTCACGCGTGACTCACGTGTCAGTTTCTGCAGTTTTTCCTATTTTTGCACCACAAATGATTAATAATACGCAATATGAAACAGTTTAAAAAAGAATTTTTGACACAGCATTTATTGGTTTTGTGTGCAATGTCTATCATTGGTGCACTTGTTCGCAACGAAGCTATGCAATATGGTGTAGACACCTTTAGCTGCAACTTGACGTTCGTTATCTCAACCACCATACTGATGGTTGTTTATCTCCATGCATTAGATAGTATCGTACGATTACTTGCCCCATGGTTTAAGCATATCCTTTGTAATATAGTAAACAATACAGAAAGAAAGCGTCTGTCTTCTATTGTCATCAATGAAACAAATACATATGATGAGGGAGAAGAGCTAAATCTGGAAGATGTAACTTTCGTCTATGCAGATGAAGCCTCTTCTTGTATTACAAGCTATGAACAGTTGAGACAGGAAGCATTGGAAAACAAAGCCAAAAAGGAAAAGGTCTTGTTAAACTCAGCTATCGATTATACCAGAAGAACTTTTGCTGCCTACATGAAAGAGGAGCATTTGAACCAACTTTGTGACAACATCGCTATTTTCCAGTGTTGTGCCTCTACACACATGAGACATCATTCATTGATTGTTGACAAGGCTATTCGTACTATTGACTTAATGCATTATGCTTGGAATATAGGAAACCTTTTCAAGAAGAAAGGCATTGATACAGCAACCTTTATAAAACAAGTTTTTGCTGATGCGCTGGTTGATGTGGAAATATCCACTATTATAAGGAAGTTAAGAATGGAAGGTACCTGCATCATAGAATTACTACCAAGCTTAGAGGTTCAAGGCGGAATCAAGACACATTATTGTTGCTGATAAGCTTTGAGCGGTTATTCAGAGGTTATATCTCAGTGATATTTATCTCCATTACATAACTCATTTACTTTGTACCCGAATAATAAAAAATGAACAGATATGATAAATGAAAGTATCACCTTTGATAAGTTACCACAAGCGGTATCTTATTTAACAGAACAAGTTATCGAGTTGAAGCAAATGGTATCAGCACTTCAACCTACATCATCAGCAAATAACCATATATTGGTTGAGATTGATGAGGCTGCTATTATTATAATGAAGTCGAAGCCAACCATTTATCGATTGGTTAACCAAGGCATTCTGCCATCCTATAAAAAAGGTAAGAAGCTATACTTCTATAAGGATGAGCTGCTTGCATGGATTGAGAATGGTCGAAAAGCTACCAAGGAGCAGAACCATTCTGAAATGCTAAAAGCCATGCAAGGAGGAATGAAGCGCAAACCCAAGTCAATGTATAATTTTTAACTCTATGCCAAATGACAGCTTTAAACAACAATAAGGAAACTTCCATCAATCCAATGATTATCATGGATAAGGCTATTGATGTGGGTACTCGCCTATCAGGAAGCCAGTTTCCCGTAAGCATCTTTCCTGCCAAGATTCAGAGAATCATCAAGGAGGTACACGAATGCCACAGTTTTCCTACCGACTATATATCAGCAGCCATACTCACTGCATTGGCTGTTGGTATCGGCAATACGCACTTGGCACAGATGAAACAAGGTTGGCTTGAAAGTCCTATCTTATACATGGCTCTTATCGGAAGACCAGGAGCCAACAAGAGTCACCCACTTAGCTTCGCTATGAAGCCATTCCTCGATTACGACTATGAGCAAAACAAGTTGTTCGAGGAGCAATACAGTAAGTTTGAGGAAAAGATGTGCATGTCTCGCAAGGAACGCATTGAAAATGGAGAGGATGGATTTCCGCAAGAACCTGTACGCAAACGTTTCTTGGTCTCTGATGTCACACCAGAAGGCTTGAGCTATATTCATGCGCAGAACAAGAGGGGTTTATGCCTATGGACAGACGAGCTATCTGCATGGTTCAAGAACTTCAACCGCTATAACAATGGTTCAGAGGAACAGTTCTGGTTATCTGTCTTTAGCGCCAAGACAACCATATCAGACAGAAGAAGTTCCAAGAGTTCCATTTTCATTAAACGCCCCTATATCTCAGTAATCGGAACCATCCAAAAGAAGATACTTAGTGAGTTGGCGAAAGGCGAACGCTCCAGCAACGGCTTCATCGATCGCATTTTGTTCGTCATGCCTAACCTTCAGCAGAAAGCGAGATGGAGTGACCGAGAGTTGCCCGATAATATAGAACGAGATTGGCAAGCCATCATTCAACACCTTATTGATATGGAGTGTCCAATAAATGAGCAACAGGAAATCGAGCCCCATGTCTTATCATTCACTGAAGAAGCTAAGGCAAGGCTCTATGAATGGCAGCATCATTTCTCCGAGCAATGCGACAATGAAACAAATGATACCATTGTCAGCATCTATTGCAAGCTGGAGATATACATCATCCGTTTCTGTCTGATTATTCAATTGACACGATGGACGTGTGGAGAATGTGATAAGGAAGCCATCGACCTGCTGAGTGTAGAGCGAGCCATCCGATTGACAGAGTATTTCAAGAACTCTGCCATATCAGTGCAAAATATCCTCAACGAGAATATGCTCACCGCTCAACAACAAGCAATCGTCAACCATCTTCCTGCAACATTCACCACGGCGCAAGCTCATGATGTCGCCAAAGAGAACGACATGAAGTCAAGGACATTGGAAAGATTTCTGAATGATAACATCGGAGTTCTATTTCGCAAAGAGAAGCATGGGGAATATTCAAAGATTAACTCGTGACGGTATTGTCGGAATTGTCGCTTTTGACGGTTTTAATACCAAAAGCGACAAAACCGACAGAACCGCCACATAAAAAAAGAAATGAAATGAGTACACATAGATTCATATTAGAGCCATACAAAGGCATCGCTACCCGACATACATGTCCAGAATGTCATAAGAAACGTAGCTTCGCCCGATATATTGACACAGAAGGGAAGATTGAGTTTCCTCCTTACGTGGGTCGCTGCAACCATGAGCAAAGTTGTGGTTATCACTTCACTCCCAAGGATTTTTTTGAGAAGAATCCCGAAAAGAATGAGACATTCACAAAGGATGATACTATTTCATATAAGAAGAGAGAAATGCCGAAGCCATTACCCACTTCTTATATAGACGAGAACATCATGCGAAGTTCTCAGAAATGTTATGAGGCGAACAACCTTTTCTTGTTTCTATCTTCTCAATTCGGTGAAACAGCTACTCTTTCTTTGATGGAGAAATATCATGTCGGAACTTCCAAACACTGGACTGGTGCCACGGTATTTTGGCAAGTTGACAATCAAGGCAAGGTGAGAACTGGTAAGGTAATGCTCTATAATCCTGAGACAGGTAAGCGAGTAAAAGAACCATACAACCATATTTCATGGGTACACTCGCTTATTCCCCACAAGAATTTCAATCTCTGTCAATGTTTCTTTGGTGAGCATCTTATCAATGCAGTCAAGACCAAGCCCATAGCATTGGTTGAAAGTGAGAAGACAGCCTTGATAGCCTCCTACTATCTTCCTCAATTCGTATGGATAGCAAGTGGTGGTAAGAATGGTTGCTTTAACACGAAGTCGCTATATGTTCTGAAAAACAGAGATGTGATCTTATTCCCTGATTTGGGAGCGACAACAGTTTGGCAAGATAAGCTGCCAATGATGCAAGTTCTCGGCATCCGTGCAACGCTTTTCGACTTTTTAGAGCATCAAGCTTGCGAAGAAGATAAAGCTAAAGGCTTGGACATTGCTGATTATTTGCTTAAAATCAAGCCTGCAGAAGCAAAACTTCAAGCCCTCATCAAACAGAATCCTGCCATTCGGAAGTTGATAGATGTCTTCAAACTCGAAATTATTGACGAGCCTCAACCACGTTTCCGCACTCCTAAAAGGCAACGTGGTTTCAGACTCTGAGATGATTTGAAAAATCGAGGTATCTGACGATAGCAAGTTATGTTTTGAGTTACTCAAAACCTTTCGAGTTACTCTCGAAAGCACTTGCCTATCGGTAGATACCTCTCCAAAGTCGAGTATCTGAATCAACCTATCGGTAAGTATTGATTTGCAAATATGATGATTGGTGACTTACTGACGTACTGATTCATTGTCGTATTGATATACAGACAGAAAGTATTGTATATATGTTTATATGTATATCATTCATTTGAACAAACGTTAGAACGTTCTAACGGTAACGCTACTTCATATATCGCATCATCTTGTCGATGCAATTTCGCTTCTGCTCTTCATTCGGATGAACATAAAGGTTAAGCGTAGTACTAATATCGGCATGTCCCAAAAGAACACTCACAGTCTTGTAATCGCAATGACTCTCAATACAGCGAGTAGCAAAACTGTGGCGTAGCCCATGGAATTTTAATCGCGGAATATCCAACTGCTTCAATAGCTTGTTAAAATAGTTGCGATACGTTCTTGGCTCAGTCGGTTTGGTGTTGTTCGTGAGGACATAGTAGTCCTTGTTCACCACCTTCATCAAAGACTTAAAAATTCTGACAAGTTCTTTACTCAAAGGAATCTCACGCAAAGAGTTCTTTGTCTTGGGAGTATTAATCACGATCTCCGTATGTGGCTTGTCAGAATCCACTATATAAATGCGCTCGATGGTGCGATTAACATGAAGTAATCCAGTGTCCATATTAATGTCAGACCATTTTAAGGCACAAACTTCTCCAATGCGAAGTCCTGTAGAAAGACACACAAGTATCCCCAAATTAGGAAACGTGAAATTGTCTTTGAGATAGTCCATCAGCTTCTTTTGATGCGCCTTTGTCAAGATTGGCAATGTAGCCTTTGGCTGATTGGCAGGGAACTTAACTTTCCACTCTACATGATTGAGCCAACCTTGCTTCTCTCCGAAACGAACCACCATTTTTAAAACAATGAGCATGTCCTTGATACTTTTTTGGCTCAATCCATGATTCAACTTGTCCAAGGCAAAAGCCTGAACCTCTTTTTCCGTAACCTCCATCTTACCTCCAAAAATTGGAAGTAAATGGTTCTCCAACGATAACAAATATACTGCCATCGTTGATTGCTTGACATACTGGCGTTTGTCTTCTTTCCAGATGTCTGCAATCTCCTTAATTGTCTTTTTATTATAAACCATGTTATTATTTTAAGGGAATAGACCCTTATATAAATAAGGAGAAGATGATTAAGGAGAATTGCATCCTAATGTACCCCATTTGAGATTCCCGGAATTTGAGGGTGAATGGGAGAAGTGTAAGTTGGGGGATATTGCGACTGGTTTTGATTATGGCATGAATGCTCCCGCTAAAGTTTTTGATGGAGTAAATAAATATATACGCATCACAGATATAGATGAAGCATCGTCAACTTATAATGATAGCGATATTGTTTCACCAGATGGAACTTTGACTGATACCTATCTTGTAAATGAACGAGATATACTGTTAGCAAGAACTGGGGCAAGCACAGGCAAATCATATCTATACAAGAAAACAGACGGAAAGTTGTATTTTGCAGGTTTCTTGATTAGAGCAAATGTTCCTGAACACAACCCATACTTTGTATTTTCTCAATTACATACCCATAGATATTGGAAATGGGTGTCAATTATGTCTGCACGTTCAGGGCAACCTGGTATTAATTCGCAAGAATACTCTTCTTTTCCAATTTACACAACATCTATACAAGAAGAAAGAAAAATATCTAAATTATTGTCTCTTCTTGAAGAGCGCATTGCCACCCAAAGCAAGCTGATTGAGGATTTGAAGAAGCTAAAGTCTGCGATTATTGAAATTGAATATACGCCTAATACTAAAACCACTTCGCATATAGGCAATGTCATTGAGCAGATTTCAAAGCGTAATAAAAACAATGCGATTCAAAACGTCTTGTCGGTTAGCAATCGTCAAGGGTTCATAAAGCAGAGTGATCAATTTGAAAATAGGAATGTTGCAAGCGAAGATACTTCTAACTACAAAATCGTAGAAAAGAACGACTTTGCCTTTAATCCTGCACGAATAAACGTTGGTTCTATTGCTCGCCTGACAACTTTTGAAAACGGCATCGTTAGTCCTATGTATATTTGCTTCCGAACCCAAGAAAACGTAGCACCTGAATACATTGATTTCTTTTTTGAATCGAAGCATTTCTATTGTGAAATACAAAAGAGATTGGAGGGAAGTGTTAGACAATGCTTGTCTTTTGAAGGACTATGTAATATACCTTTTTCTCTTCCCACTCTTGAAATGCAGCAACGAATAGGAAAACGCCTATTCACATTGGGGCAGAAGATAAAAACGGAAACAGATTTATTAGAACTATTGAACAAGCAAAAGCAGTATCTGCTTCGCCAGATGTTTATATAAACATTTGACGGAGCAGGTGCTGCTTCTGTAAAGTATATAATGCACAGAGCGATATATTGTTTTCAAGAGCAGAATCCACCGATGTTAGCATCTTTACACAAGTGTTCTTGATGGGGGCATTAGGGATTGAAAATGACATGTTTAGTATATCTTCTCCGTTCAAATTTGCAATTGCACCATTACCACCTTGCAAAGAGTTCCAAATATATCTACGGTATTTGTTTGTTTGAAACAACCATTTTACAATTGGTTCTTTAGAACGGTATATACCGCAAAATGCCCCAACGGTTATAGATGAATGCCAATTGCCGTCATAGAAAGAAGATTTGCCAACCAAAGAAGAACTTCCGTTTGCCATACAGATAACAATATCTCCATTTTGTAATTGCTGTTCTGCTGACATTTGCTTATTAACGAATACAACATTGTTATTGTAATCAAGCAAACTTCCATTAACAATATTGTTTGAGCGCATAACAAGTGTGCCACCATGTTCAACAACATCGTTACTGCTATAAGTTAATCCACGAATATATGATCCAACATTATCCAATTGTAGTCTTTCTGAATGTTTATCATCAAATACATTTTCAATAATCGCAGACCTACGAACTTCAAAATCCTTAATCAAGGGACTAAATGACTTCTTGTATACTCAATATGGTGATGAAGTATTGACCTCTTTTGCAGAACTTGGCACTTCATATTCTGGACTATCTGGGAAGTCAGCACAAGATTTTGGTTCGGGTAAGCCTTTCATAACTTATTTGAATGTGTATTCAAACAATGTCATCAAAGAAAATGATTTCCAATATGTGGCAATCAAAGATGATGAGAAACAGAATGTTGTAAAATACGGCGATGTGTTATTCACGTTATCCTCGGAGACTCCAGAAGAAGTTGGTGTAGGGTCTGTGTATCTTGGTAAAGAGAAAGTGTATCTCAATAGTTTCTGTTTTGGAATTCACATCACAAATACGGAAGTTGTTTTTCCTCCGTATCTGTCTTACTACGTTTCTTTAACAGCATTCCGCAAATTTATTTATCCTTATGCACAAGGAAGTACGAGGTTCAACCTATGTAAGGCTGATTTCGAGAAGGCAAGTATTAAACTACCAACCTTAGCAGATCAAAAACAAATATACTCTGTATTGGGGCACATAGACTGTAAAATAGAAACAGAAAGACAAATGCTTAAACTTTATAATTCTCAAAAGCAGTATCTGCTTCGCCAAATGTTCATATAAACATCTGGCGGAGCAAATATTTCTTCTGCATACTTAGGCTTGTTAGAATGTTCTTTTCCACCAATAATTTGCTATCTATTGCAGATAACGACTGAGCATATTGGAGTTGTTCTGTATATGATGGGCAAAAAAACTTGGCTTTGCCATAATCCTTGAAATATATGTGAGGTATAGCCATACCTGTCTTATAAGGTTCAAAGTTGAATACTTTCAGCAGATAGTAAAGGTATTGGAGTGAATAGCCTTCTTTTGCTTGTAAAGTATTCAAAGTTCCTGTTGCAGAACATTTGCCTGTAACGTAGGAAACGGTTCCTACACCAGAACCATCTTTGATAATATAAACGGCTTCACCCTCTGTATTATAATTATCGAGGTAGCCAACGATGCCATTTGCTCCATAAACTGGATATGCACCATGTTCACAAACATCACTTTCTTGCAAGGTGGAAGAACAGCATTCTACGCACTCAGACAAACGAACATTAGTCTTGTTGCTGTGAACTATCTTCTGTGCAATTCCCTTGATTAAGGACTCTAACTTTTCAATCAGCTTGCTTTGGGTAGCAATACGCTCATCCAACAAAGAGATAAATTTTATAAGTTTATCTTGCTCGTCTTGGCTCGGAAAGGCAATATGAAATTTTTCTAATATATCATAACTTAGGTTTTGCTGCTTTGTTCCTTGGGCATATTTTATGCCTATAATATTGCCATGTTTCTTATACCAAGAATACAAAAACTCGTTTTTTACATCTCCTTTCTGAGTAAAAGCCATGCAAGCTTGACTTATTGTTGATTCTTTGCATGTAATAGAACCTGTACCACGAACCCCATCTGCTTCTAAGCCATAAATAGCAATTACAAAAGTTCCTGGATGCAGCAACTTTAAATTATTTGCAGTTGCTGCATCTTCTGATATTTTCTCTTTTGTATCTGAAATGTAGTGCTCTTTTAATTCCCCACTAGTAATCCAATTTACATTGCCTTCAAAGTGCTCTTTATTCAATCGACTTGGAGTATTACCTGAGTATAGATCAAATTGCTCACCTATCGTACTAACACACCATTCCCCATGAAATTCCGGGAATCTCAAATGGGGTACATTCAGTTTATTTTGTTCTTTATATGTTGCCATAATTATTTTAAATCCTTAATTGTTTGTTATACTTTCCTCTACTGGTATTTACTCTTCTTTTGGGTCGATGTCAAACGGAAGCAATGGTGTATCATCATCATTGCCATTATTGAATCGGTCGAAATCTGAGATATATGAACGGTCTTGAATAACCTTAAACTTCTCATACTCAGAATAAGCCTTATCTCTTGCTTCCTCTTGGGAAACCTTGCCTGCACTACTCTTTGCATCATAATCCATAGTTGCAAGGAATTGTTGTAAGCGTTGCTTCCAATCATCCATCGTTGTGATAATATGACGCCGTGCACGAGATTCGGCAAGATCAAGAAAACTTGTTGTTATTGTATTGAGCTGAGACAGTTCATCTTCTGAAAGATAGTTCTTGGCGACAATCGTATCAGACTTCTGCACTCTGCCATTAGGTGCTTTTTTCCATGTAGTCAAGCCCATATGTGGCATTTCTGCATCGGCACGTTCATAAACAATCTCTGCTGCCGTATGATTGGTAACAGCCAAGTGCATCATATTCTGTACCATCTTATAAAAGAGTTTGGTACTCTCAGCTTTTGCATCATAGTCAGCACTACACTCAGCGTAAATGTCAGTTATCTTTTGATAGTATCTACGCTCTGATGTGCGAATTTCACGAATGCGTTCCAGCAAATCATCAAAGTAATCCTTACCAAAGTGCTTACCTTGTTTCAAACGCTCATCATCTAACACATATCCCTTGATAACAAATTCCTTCAATACAGAAGTTGCCCATATACGGAATTGGGTTGCTTGATAGCTGTTAACTCTATACCCCACAGCTATGATTACATCAAGATTGTAGAACAAAGGAGCACGCTCTACATCACGCTCACCTTCAAGTTGAACTTGTTGAATTTTTCTACAAGTTGTCTCTCTTTGCAATTCTCCCGACTCATAAATCTGAGAAATATGATAGGCTATAGTTGCCCTGTCAACTCCAAACAAAGAAGCCATTCTTTTCTGTGACATCCAAAAGGTCTCACTGTTGAATATCACTTCAATGCGAGTCTCACCTTGTGCAGTCTTATATAGTAAGATATTGGATTCCAACGAGTTCTGCACAATCTCTGTCGTAGATACAGACTGCGAGAAATATTCTCTTGCTTGCTTCACCAATGGCTTTCTTGTATCTGCATTCTCTGCTATTATCATACAAGCCATTCGTGAAAGATGGAACGTTTCTACCTTACGAAACGCACCATTGCCCACTTTGAACATATCAACCGCATGGTTGAAATGTTCATCTATAGTCATGCCTTTACTACCAGCAACATTGATGGCTTTATCTATCACATTTTGGAATTTCCAATATGCTGAATATCCCATGGCATTGCAAAGGTCACGAGAGTTCCAATATTCTTTGCCGTTATCATCCACCTTCCGAATTTCATCGAATGTAGGACGCATATCTGGTACATTATTCTCTTCCATATATTTTATTCGTTAGATGGTTCCAAAATGAAAATGAGTTCAGACTCTGCAACATCGCACTTGTCGAACAAGTAGCGGAGACAGGCTATCTTACCCGTATTACCCATAGATGTCCAAAGATACTTATCAGTACCTATTTGCGTGCAATAGTTCAAATCAGCTTGTTTAGCAGTCCAAAGATATGCACCTCCATCATAGAGGGAATCGATAATATCAGGATAACGCTCAGACAATAATAATACAATTTTTATAAGCATATCTTTCCATATCGTTTCGTTATACTCATGTCCAAACACACGGAATCCTCTAAGTATTCTATTTGTTGGAGAGAAAGATTCTTCGTCCAAAGATACTTCTTCAACAGGTTTTGGCAATGGCTTGAAATCTGTTTTTGGCAGAGGATACAAGCGCAAGAAAGCTTCACATATCTCTTTACTACGCTTTTGTAATTCTTCTTCCGTCCATTTTTGACAGTCAGTAACGCTTCTTGTTAAACGATATTTTGAATCCTTATAACCAGGATATACAATGTTATCTACCGTTCGACCATCACGTTTGATTTCAAAAGCCTTATTACTTAGTTCACTATTTATACCTGTCAATGTCAGATTGGCAAACGTATGCAAATATCTTTCTTGAATTTTCTCAAAATTATCACCAAGCATTTCACGCCACTCTGCATTTAAAGTTTGTGGCATAATGTGCTCAATCGTTGCATCCTTACTCTTCATGTCGGATGCCACATCATTATATTCACCATGCACAGAGTTTTCAAGTCTTTCAAAAAGAAAAATTTGGAAAGGTTTGAGCATATGATAAGCATCACGATTCTCTATAGCTTCGACAAACTGTGTATCTCTTGGCAACTGATAGTTTCCATCACGGCGCAAAATATGATAAGTCAAAATATCAGAGTAAGTAAAGCTATTTTCCATTCCTGCTTTTTCATACTCTTCCATACTTTTTAGCACATCTTTATGCAAAGCGCAGAAAACCTGAGTTAAGGCATTTCCTGGCATATTGCATACAATACGTCGAGCCATATAATTCTCGACTAAGCCTATAGCCTTGAAGATTTCATCTTCTGTAAGGTGCTTTTCATCAGCATATTTCAAAAACTGAATAAAGAACACATTAGCCACATCAGTCTCTATATTGCAAATATGACGCATTTTGTCAGACAGTTTCTTTGAGTTGAGTTTACCCTCAGTAACTTGCTGATAATATTGAGCATAAACAAGCATCTCTGCAAGTTCTTCCTTACGGTCATGCCCTAACATGTACTTCTTCCATGCACTATATAAGTTAGACAATCTCACAGGGCGTTGGAGTTGTTGCTTGATAGTTAAGTAGTCACGAAGAAACATTGTTGGTTCGTTCTCCGTAGCTAGCTCTATCTTTTGCCAATATGTTTTGAAATAATATTGCTGTTCTTCTGCTGTAAGAGACATCAACAAATAGTTTCTAATCTCATCAGCACCTGTCAAATCCAAGCCTGTAGAATTAAGACTTTCAAAAATAAGTTGAGGTTGGTCATTACCATCCAATTCTATTGATATAATTTGCAAACGTTCAATAGCATTCAATAAAGCATCAAACGAAAGCTGATGAGGTTCTTTGGTCAAACGCTCATAGAAATATTGATAATTACGGGTCATCTTAGAATCTTTCACATAATTATCTACATCATGCTCAAAGATTCTATCGTAAGCCTCCATATCATTTTCAATGGGTAAAAGTTTGATTTTTCTTTCTGTACCACTAAACTTTGCCATCAAGAATTCCTCTTTCGCCTCTTCTATACTTCCTTTATCACCTTCAAGTTTACCATCTTCTACGGCATGAATGCCTGCCAATAACAGCAACGAAACTGTTGTAAGGCGTTGCTGTCCATCAATGACAAGTCGATTGATGCCATAGCCATCTGCTGGAGATGTAACTATAGAACCAAAGAAATGAGTCGGTCTGCCAGAATGAACCAAATCCACCAAGTCGTTGAACAACTGATTGCAGTTCTCGGTTAACCAACTATAATTACGCTGATATACAGGAATGATAAATTGCACTCTACCTCCTGCTATAACTCTACTTAACAATAATGCATCGCCCTTCATATCAATATTCTTTTAATATTCTACTCAACTAACCCCAACTCTTTCAGATATACATCAATCTGCTTGTCGAGGTCAGCACGCTTAGCTTCCAAATCCTTGATTTCCTTCATGACCGCATGAATGTCGATAGGCTCTTCTTCCTCGAACGTATCTACATAACGAGGAATGTTAAGGTTATAGTCATTGTCGGCAACCTCTTGTAAAGTTGCCAAATGACTATACTTCTCGATTTCCTTGCGCTCACGATAGGTATCAACTATCTTCTTAATGTGCTCTGGGCGAAGCTTATTCTGTGTCTTTATCTTTTCAAACTCCTTGCTGGCATCTATGAAGAGTATATTATCATCATCCTTGCGACACTTCTTTACCACAATAATACAAGTTGGGATACTTGTACCATAGAAAATATTGGCAGGTAAACCGATGATGGCGTCAATATAGTTCTTCTTCTCAATGAGGAAACGGCGAATCTTACCTTCTGATGCACCACGGAAAAGAACACCATGAGGAGCAACACATGCCATCGTTCCACCTTCATTAAGATGATGGATCATGTGAAGTATGAATGCATAGTCAGCCTTAGATTTTGGAGCCAAGACACCAGCCTTGCTAAATCTATCATCATTATTAAATTTCTCCGCAGCACTCCAGGCTGCAGAGAATGGCGGATTAGCTACCACCGCATCAAACTGTTCCTCAGGGAAAGCATCATCTTCAAGAGTATCTCCATTCTCTATGTCAAAGTCACTAAACTTAACTCCATGAAGCAACATGTTCATTCGGGCAAGGTTGAATGTCGTAGGGTTCTTCTCTTGACCATAAATCAAATCAGCTTTACCATTGCGAGCAGTACGGAGAAGCAATGAACCTGAACCACAAGTTGGGTCATATACATTTTTCAAGCGTGTTTTGCCTGTAGTAACTATATCTGCAAGAATCTGACTAACTTCCTGTGGGGTGTAGAATTCTCCAGCCTTTTTTCCAGCTCCTGCGGCAAACTGACCTATCATATACTCATAGGCATCGCCGAGAATATCAATATCAGAAGCCTCGTTCAAGCCGAAGTCGATACCATCAAGAGCAATCAAAACTTCACTAATCAAATTGTTCTTATCCTCTGCGGTCTTTCCCAATTTAGGAGAAGCGAGGTCTATATCAGAGAACAAACCTCCAAAATCCTCTTCACTATCGTGTCCAATGGTACTGTCCTCTATTTTCTTCAAAGAACGCTCCAGCTGTGGAAGGATGTTCTCCTTGCGATTGATAGCCTCTATTACAGAAGAATACAGGTATTCTGGCTCGATAAAATAACCGAGTTCATTCATGCAAAACTTCTTCAACTCCTCCTTCAGTTCTTCCTCATTACTTGCCCAGGCTTCCTTAAAGTTACTTCCATCCTCTTCAAGTTCAGCATCAATACACATTTCTATCTTTTCAGACAAGTACTTATAAAAGATAAAGCCCAAAGTGAAATACATGAAATCACTGGCAGACATATTGCCACGCAAAGTATTGGCTACTGTCCAAAGTTGCGTACGCAGTTTTTGTTGTAATTCTTCACTCATATTTTTTTCTTTTTATTTTCTTTTTTATTCCCAACTGAATGTTTCGATAATTTTACGCAGTTTTAAAATCAATGACTCTTTAAGATGAATACGCTGCAAGAAGCGCAGTCCCTTTTTCTTCTTGATAGCCTTCTGCAAAATTTCTGGCTTTTCCCGATGTAAATAATCATACTCCTGCACATATTTAATAAGTGCATCTTGACTTACTCCCACTTCCGTAGCCAATGAAGTAACCGCATGGGCTCGTGCCTGAGTAACATAGGTTGTCAGACGACTCTCCAAATCCATCTTACCATCAGCTTTCGACTTTACAAATCCAGCTTGGTCATTATCAACATTGTCACGGATGAAGTGGTCGATAAGTTTAGCCTTATTGCGCATAGCTGGGTCTTTTATCATCGTGTCGATGATATTCTGTCTTTTCACCTGATAATCATCGCTTGCAGGATTGAGGTCTTCTATCAATTCCAGTATATATGCAACATTAATAACATCACTATGCAACAACTCCAGACAGAAATCAATATCGTCGATATCTGCTGTTGGGTCTTCATGCGCCATACCTTCATCTTCTTTTCCTTTGTCATCGTTTTTGTCATCCTCATCATCTTGTATGAATCCCATCGTCATATCAAGATATTTAGAGCGGTAATCATTGTATTCCTGCTCTGTCATTATCAAAGATGAATCATCGGCATTCCACTCTTCATACACCTGAATCTCAGAATGTTTTCTGATAATATCACGGAAAGCGAGGATAAAATTGCGCTTGTCATATTCACTCTGCAACTTGTCAATGGAAGCCATGTCCGGATAACGCGCTTTAAAGTTCTGGCATAACTCATCCAAATCTTTCTTTACATCAGCAAATGGTTTACGAAGTACAAATCCCAGCGCCTCAGGAGCGTCAGTATTGCTGAACAACTTGATAGCTCTATCAACATTGTCCTTCAAATTACGGAAGCAGACAACTTTTCCGAATCGCTTTTTCTCATTGAGAACACGATTCGTACGACTGAAAGCCTGCAATAAACCATGATATTCAAGGTTCTTGTCAACATACAACGTATTTAGTTTCTTGGCATCAAAGCCAGTAAGGAACATACCAACGACAAGCAGCAAGTCCAACGGTTCCATGTCAGCACGTTTCTTCTTCATGCGAAGATTGATGTCATCATAATATGCACTGAAATTGTCTATTGTAAAAGCAGTTCCGTACATATTATTATAATCATCCATAATGGTTTGCAGCTTGTCACTCGTAACCGTGTCGTCAACAAAACCATTGTTCATGCCAGTGTTATCATCATCTTGGCTTTCGTTTGCTGCGTATGTGAACACAGCACCTATCCTTATCTTAGGATGTAATGACTTGAAGATGTCATAGTACTTCAGAAGCATAGGCACAGACTGGACGGCAAACAAAGCATTGAAATCACCATCGTATGTTGACTTGTTGAAGTTGTTGAGGATGAATTGAGCAATCTCCTTCATTCGCTGTTCTTCCATCAAGTCAACATCACCATGACCTTGATAATATTCCACAAGGAAACCGAGTACATTCTCATCAGCAATAGCATCCTTTATCAAATAACGATGAAGACACTCGCCAAAGACCTCTGCCGTGGTATGCTCGCCCTTGGCATTCTCTGAGAATATTGGAGTACCAGTAAAGCCAAATATCTGTAAGTTCTTGAAGAAACCAACAATATTCTTATGGCAATCACCAAAATGACTGCGATGGCATTCATCGAATATCATCACTACTTTCTGGTTCTTGACATATTGCAAATGCTTGTTGTAAGCATCACGAGTAACAGCACAGTTTAACTTTTGGATGGTGGTGATTATTATTTTTGACTTACCACTTAATCTCTTGATTAGTTCGTAAGTGTTATCTGTACCATCTACTGCCCCAGGTTCAAAAGCCTCATACTCTGATTGTGTTTGCGTATCAAGATCGTGACGGTCAACGACAAACATCACCTTGTCTATACCATCAATCTCAGAAACAAGTTGAGCCGCTTTGAATGAAGTTAATGTCTTACCGGCACCAGTAGTATGCCATATATAACCATTCTTGTTAGAGTTCTGCACCCTATCCAGAATTTTCTCTACGGCATAATACTGATATGGCCGTAATACCATCAAGCATTTGTCTCCCTCATGCAGAACGATATACTTACTTATCATCTTACCCAAGGTACATTTGTCGAAGAAGAACAATGCAAACTTGGAGAGATCATTAAACGGCACATTCTCAGCATCTGTCCAATTGAAAGTGAACTTGTAGCCACTGTTAGGATTGTTGGCAAAATAACGAGTGTTCACACCATTTGAAATCACAAACAACTGTATGTAGTCAAACAGGCCATGAAACGAAGTCTTGTGGTAGCGCTGTATCTGATTGTAAGCTTGCTTTAACTCCACGCCACGTTTCTTTAGCTCTATTTGAACCAAAGGCAAACCATTGATAAGTATTGTGACATCATATCGACACTTCTTTCTACCTTCCACTGTAATCTGGTTGGAAACCTGGAACTCATTCTGACACCACTGCTGGCGATTGAGAAATTCAACCCACACACGTTCGCCTGTTTCCAATTCTAATGGAAACAGGTCTCTCAGTTTCTTGGCTTTCTCAAAACGAGTACCGCCCTCTAAGTGAATTTTTATCTTTTCAAATTCACTATCCGTAAAACTTGTACGTCCATGACGGGCAAGTTCTTTCTTATTATGCTTTTCGAGTTGAGTCTTGAAGTTCTGGTCAAGATTTGTTTCTTCTTCAATCTTGACATATTCATAACTCATATCTTGAAGTGTCTTTATCAGTCCCTGTTCCAGGGCTGCTTCACTTTGTGTCACCATATCTGTTTCGTTTACTATTGTCGTTATAATACAATATGTAATAGCAAAAATACAAAAAAAAGCCGAAAATCATCCCTAATCATTTACATTAAGGATGATTTTTAAAGTTATTTATGCAAAAAGAGATGAATATGTCAGAATATATTGATTTTTCCAGTTTTTGCCGATTTAATCACTTACTATATGTCTTTCATGCATACATTTAATAAGACATCAGATTATCGGTTGGCATAATGGTAGCTTTGTTATAGCTTTATCTTTATTTTTTCTAAATTAGGACATAGCCATGCATAAACTATGGCGTTTATGCAGCATTGTCACTTTAAAACATTATCTTTGCGTCAATTAACATTATACTATATTGAGATGAGAAAAGAAATTGTCTTGGCTACATTCTATAGTGACGGTGAGAGTATCTTTAAAGATGTGACAGATAATTATAAGAAGACTTATCCTCACATTAAAAAGGTCGAGCTACAAGCCATTTGCGCAATAGAGGAATTGGAGCCGGACAAATAATTGATAGAAGTAAGGATTACATTTATATCTGAATAAATTGCAACATGAAGATACATGAAGTGGTGCGATTAAAATTATCGAAAAAAGCAACTGTGGAATAATATTTTTTAAGATAATAGTTTGCTCTAATCCAATATAAATCTGTATCTTTGCAACCAGATAAGCGTTCTGTAACACAAGAAACGGAAGAGGCTGAGAAACAATGCATTGCATTTGTTTCCAGAATCTTACAAAAAAGGCTAAAAAGAAGCGGTACAACTTTATCGCTAACAGACTGAGAATAAGCATATTACATTTGTTGTTCATTTTCTCTGCACTTGTAAAAAGGGTAGTTGTACCGTTTAAAAGATAAAAGCTTAACTATCAGCAACATCCACATGTTGCATCGGGAAATAAGTATAAATAGGGAACGCAGCTGCGTTCCCTATCTGTTAGCCCCACTCCTTCTTCACATTAAAGCAGGGACAGGCTTTGTTGGCAAATTCATTATGACCATGAATCGTGATGGATATTCCTCCTTCAGCTGCTCAATTAGGGCATGAATTAAAGGGCAAAATCGGCTATTCATGGGCTAGGGGGGGTATGTAATCAGGAAACTCTAATTTTTCCGTTTTTCATCGCTGAAAACAGGTATTGGGAGAATGCATAAAAAGCGAGCGCTATGATTTAAAAAGTAAATATATATTCCATTCGTAACCCAACATACAGACTTCACTTTACACACGAAATATACATACAAAATAGCTATATAACAATAGATTACGCATTTCCATCTCAGCATTGTTGTTATGTAGTTTCTAGCTTTCAAAACTATTGATACGTCAATAATTTGTCAATTACTAGCAAAGATAATAAAAAGCAGGCAAACCAAAGAATTTTATCACGTTATTTAACGGAAAAATGCAATCGAGTAGGAAGTAAACACTAATCATAGGTGTTTATCTCCTATTTTCGTGTTT
>OGQF01001058.1_pt1 | contig 20769 bp, 9 predicted proteins | sample 1553141 | NCBI WGS metagenome assembly OGQF01 (sample SAMEA2580005, study PRJEB22360) | human gut metagenome | biome: human gut; feature: human-associated habitat; material: faeces | place: Denmark | collected 2008/2010
CTTCCGTAGGTGATCCCGTGGCGGGCGATGGATTCGGTCAACTGATAGGAAGCCGGTTCGGCCATTCTTCCTCCCGGTAATTTATGACGTCCTACATGCATCAGTCCGTTGAGGAAAGTTCCTGCGGTGAGCACAATGCATTTCGCTTTGAAGGTGACGCCCCATGCGGTGACCAATCCAGTGACCTCACCGTTTTCTACGAGCAGTTCACATACGGTATCTTGCCAGATATGAAGGTTGGGTGTATTTTCCAGTTTCTCTCGCCAGGACCAAATGAACTTAGCCCGGTCGCATTGGGCGCGGGGGCTCCACATGGCTGGACCTTTCGAGCGGTTTAGAATCCGGAATTGAATGGCAGTCTCATCTGTCACTAATCCCATCTGTCCACCCAATGCATCTATTTCACGTACAATTTGTCCTTTGGCGATTCCTCCTACAGCCGGATTGCAACTCATCTGTCCAATCTTGTTCATGTCCATAGTGATGAGACAAGTTTTGGAACCTAAATTAGCAGCGGCTGCCGCTGCTTCACAACCAGCATGTCCGGCACCAATTACAATTACGTCGTACTTAAAATCCATTCCTATCTTATTTATTATCAAACGCTGCAAAGTTACAGAAAAGTTGTGAGACTTGTATCTTCAAGCTGTTTTTGCTTCTGAAAATCCGAGGAGGAATCCGGCTTAACTGAAAAAAACGTCGTAATTTCGGGTTAGAAATATGCAGATTGTTCGAAAATAGACCGCTTATTGGCTTTTGTGATTGTATATTTTGGGATGGAATGGCAATAGTTTGTCTTTTCAATCCCTTGTTTTGCTTTCTTTTTGTTAGTTGTGTGCTTGCTCAATTATGAGTGCAACTAGAGAGTAAAAGGAAAGATTTGTTGAAAATGCGGATTGTTGTGAAAATAAACGTGAGGTTTACACTCAAAATCTACCCTACGTCTTGACATAAGTCAAAAAAATAAGTCTGAATGTAATTTTTTGTATGATGGCTTTTGCTGTTTTCGCAAACAGCTATACCTTTGCAGTGTAGTTGTGAAACTACTTATATTTTAGGTATTAGAAAAAGGTAATAATTAAAAGGTATTAGTTTATAAAACTAAGGTATTAGATTTTAAGATTAGTTTTTAGGAAAAAGATTGTTTTGATTAGGTATTAGGAAAAAGACGTTTTCAGGTAAAGAGTAAATGAAAGATGAAGAAAAAGAAGAATCCCATTTATGGGGATTCTTTAAAGGTGGAGCGGAATGATTCGCTCTTTTTTTGTGCCCTTTGTTCATTCTCTTCACATTGAGATAAGTCTCAATTTATCAGTCTTTTTACGTGATTCGTTGAGTGAAAATACCTCTTTCACATCCTTCACAGTCACTACCGTGAAGGATGTGCCGCATCTCTGGATACGCCATAATAACCGGGAGCAGGCACATACATCGGCTGATTGCGCAAACCGATATTCACCAGCTTTCCTTCTCCACGCAAACGTACCAAATGCATTTTGGCCGTAGTACGTGCCAAACCACACACTTCCTGAAAATCACGGCGGGTCATCATCTGATGTTCGGCAAAATATTCTTTCAACAGCATATCAATCTCCACCTCTGACACCTTCTCCGAATGACGGACATACTTGGACTGATTGGCGCGGACACCCACAAAATGTCCTTTCAGATTACTGTCAGGGCGAAATCGGACAGTTTTGAAAGCCACCTTATTAGTCTTATGCGGAGTGCTACGAGTCACTTTCCCCGTAGCAGCCAAAGTGGGATAAAAATAGCCGATCCCCTCGATATGTACTTCTTTTCCCTCTCGCAACGACTCGCCGAGAATCTTCGATAAGTTATCAAGCACATTCTTTACATCGCCCACAGTCAACGAACTGTAGTCATGAATCTTGTAACAAAGAGTATCCGTATCCACTTTTCCATTCATAAAGATACGCGGATGCAACGCCGCTTCTTCTTCCGAAGAAGCATTAGGATTTTCATACCAATCAAACACAATAGCCATTACTTCTTATCAATTTAAATGTGTAACTTCATCATAGGACAACTTTAATCGGCTATTCGGACGATTGGAATCGGCTGTTCAGTCAACTATTGTCAGCCAACCGGACAACTCCAGTCGGCTTTTCCTAAACAAGCACTAAAGATACGACAAAGTAACGATATATCAGCATAGAAAAGCTTGTTTTTCGTTTCAGAAGAAAATAAATATTTTCTTAGTTAAATACTTGCAAACCCCATATTTCATGTTATACCTTAGCAGCATCAACCGGTCGAAAAAACAACATTTATTCATTTAAAAAACAAGAAAAATATGAAGACATTAGAATATAACTCGAAACGTTTGGCAAAAAGAATACAAGCATTGATGAAAGAATCGTCAAACGTCATCGTTTCACCGAACACTTCAAAGAACGTACCGAAAATGCAAGAAATAGATGAACAGGAAGCATATAAACAAGAAGTACATAAACACCCCGTCCTTCTAACACGACAAGTGATTGACTTTTTGAAAGTACGATATGACTTCCGCTACAACTTACTCACCGAAGAAACCGAATTTCGCCCCTCCGGGCAACGAGAAATTCCTTTCTGCCGCATAGACAAGCGAGAACTGAATACTTTCTGCCTGGAAGCCCACAAAGAAGGAATCAACTGCTGGGACAAGGACCTTCAAAGATACATTTACTCTACCCTAGTGGAAAGCTACCACCCTTTCCGGCTTTATATGAACGAACTACCTGCCTGGGACGGAACGGATCGGTTGAAGCCCTTGGCGAAGCGAGTATCCGACACTCCTATATGGATAAAAAGCTTCCACACCTGGATGCTCGGACTTGCCGCCCAATGGCTGGGAGTGAATCAAACACAAGCAAACAGCGTAGCCCCGATACTTATCAGCGAAGAACAGGGACGCCATAAATCCACTTTCTGCCGTATGCTGATGCCGCCACAACTAGCCCGTTATTATTCGGATAATCTGAAACTAACCGCACAAGGCAATCCCGAACGTCTCCTAGCCGAGATGGGGTTACTAAACATGGACGAATTTGATAAATTCGGAGCACAAAAGATGCCGTTACTTAAAAATCTGATGCAAATGTCCAGCCTCAACATCTGCAAAGCCTATCAGAAAAATTTCCGGTCGCTGCCTCGTATCGCCTCTTTCATCGGAACAAGTAACCGGACTGACTTACTGTGCGATCCGACAGGCAGCCGCAGATTCATCTGCATTGAAGCGGAGCATGATATTGACTGTACCGGAATTGAACATTCACAAATCTACGCCCAACTGAAAGAGGAATTGCTTGCAGGTGCCCGTCACTGGTTCAACAAGGAGGAAGAACATGCTTTGCAACGTCATAATAGCGCATACTATCATGTCAACCCCATAGAAGACATTGTGTGCAACATATACGCGCCTGCCATGTTGGATGAACCGGATTGTCTGTCACTCTCCGCCGCTATCATTCATCAAGAATTGAAAAAGAGGTTTCCGGCTGTACTTCGTAATTGTACTCCTATCCAATTGGCGCAGATTCTGACTGCAACGGGTATCAGTCGACAGCATACGAGATTGGGCAATGTGTATTTGGTGAAGAAAGTGAAGGGCTGTGAAGAGTGAGAATGATACTACCTGTTCACATAAGATATCTGTGAATAAGATGGTTACGCCTCTGTGACGACTGTGAATGACAGCATATATCATAGCAATCAGAAAGTAGTAAACAATCAAGTCCCGAACATATTTTGATTGGTAATGATTTTATTGCAAATAATGTTATTACTAATCGAAGTATTTCTTATTTTTATATTCCTCTTTAAAGCTTGCGCCTTTTGTGCCCTGTTGCGTTTTATTTTTTATTTTGTAAGTCGGCAAGGTCTGCGTTTCTGAAAAAAAACAATATATTTGCATTCATAAATATCGCAAAAGTAAGTAGTTACGGTGATTTTTATAAATTTTGTTCTCTTTTTTCGCAGGAAAAGTGACAGTATGAACGATAAAATTGACATCATAGTAGCGGGAGTAAACCGGAAGGATAAAAAGATGTGGGGCGATTTCTACGATCGTTTTTATACTGCTTTATGTGTTTATGTTTCCAAGATATTGCCAGTCCCCGATGCGGTGGAAGATTTGGTACAGGAAGTTTTTATTTCTGTATGGGAGGGGAAGCGTACCTTTTCTGATATTAAAGAACTTACCAATTATCTTTATCGTGCCTGCTATAATAATGCCTTATTATATATACGTAATAATCAAATTCATGATACTATTTTAAGTTCTTTGGCGGAAGAAGAAAGTATGGTGGACGAAGATACGATTTATGCACTGACAGTAAAAGAAGAAATTATCCGGCAACTCTATTGCTATATCGAAGAACTTCCTGCCGAACAACGTCGGATTATTTTAATGAGAATTGAGGGACATACATGGGAAGAGATAGCGGAACGTCTGGAGATAAGTATCAATACTGTCAAAACCCAAAAGACTCGCAGCTATAAATTCCTCCGTGAAAGGTTGGGGGATTCCATTCATTCCATAATTCTTTTTTTATTTTTCTAAAAATAAAAAAACATTCTGATACTTCTTTGTCTTTTTATTGATTGATTAAAATTTATTCTATTTGTTAAAATCAAATCTTTTTCTTCTATATAATGACATTATGATATATTTCTACCTCTAAATTCTGATTCATTATTCTTTTATCTCAAAAAAATGTCATCTTTTTGTCACCCGTTTTTATGAGTTGTGTATATCTATAATAAAGATGAATTAAACAATTGTTTAATTAAAAAAACGCAATAAGATGAAGAAGTTCGAAAATGTATATCAAGACGCTGCTTTAATGAGAAAGGTTCTTTTGGGGGAGGCTGATGAAGTGGAACAAAAAGATCTTGAGAAACGGTTGGCAGAATGTCCGGACTTACGAAATGTATACGAGCAGTTACAGAGCGGGGAGACTTTGAAAGTCGCCTTTGGAGAATATCAAAAATATTCGTCAAAGAAAGCTTATCAGTCTTTTCTTCAGAGTATCGGGCAGATGGAATCGAAAGGCCGGAAGAGTCGTTCTCGTCGGGTGGGGTGGTACGCTGCTGCGGCTGTCGTTACTTTAGCCGTTGCTCTTTCTTTCTATATGTCGAATTATATCTCATCGGAAAAAGAAGGGAAAACTTTGATTCAGCCGGGAACGCAGCAGGCACAATTGACTTTGTCCGATGGCAGCGTGATTGATGTGCATAGAAAAGAAGTAAGCGTAGTAGTAGATGGCGTTCAAGTAAAATATAAGAAAGGAGTGCTGTCTTATCAGCCTACCGTCACGACACAACATGAGGAGAAAAACATTGAAGAACAATCTGGCAAATCAAATGAACTGGTAATACCGCGTGGAGGTGAAAATACTGTAATCCTTGCAGATGGAACGACAGTACATTTGAATGCCGGTTCTAAATTGACCTATCCGGTACGTTTTGCCGGTAAACGTCGAATTGTGCGTTTGGAGGGTGAAGCTTATTTTGATGTAGCAGGAGATGAGAATCATCCATTTGTGGTACAAACTCATCTCGGGGAAATAACTGTACTTGGTACTGAATTCAACGTGAATGCTTATGCCGATACCCCTGTTTGTTATACAACCCTAGTACATGGAAAAGTGAAATTCTCTACATTAAATGCGGAAACGGTTACTCTCTCACCGGGTGAACAAGCTGTTGTATTTGCCAATAGTTCAACGAAACGCAAGGTGGATTTGGAAGAATATGTTGGTTGGGTAGATGGTATGTACATCTTTAATGACCGTCCCTTGGGCGATATAATGAAGACATTCGAACGCTGGTACGACATACAGGTTTATTACGAAACCCCTAACCTGCGCGACATTACCTATAGTGGTAACTTGAAACGCTACGGAACAATAAATTCATTCCTGGATGCACTGGAACTGACAGGAGACCTTACTTATAAAATCAGTGGCAGGAATATATTGATATATGACAAAGTGGAAGAACAGGAATGGAAAAGATAGAATATTAGAATAGTTAGAATATTAGGTACACAAAAGTTTAATCATTAATTTATGAGAGAAAAACGATGGCTGCTATGTTTTCTAGTGGCAATGTGCTGTACGTTTAGTGCATGGGCATTACCGTCACAAGACAAGACGGTGACTTTGAAACTGCACAATGTCTCTATAGAGACTGTCCTGGATGCAGTGAAAAAACAGACAGGTGTGAATATGTTATATAATTCACAAATGTTCAAGGGTGTTCCTTCGGTATCACTTGATGTGAAGAACGAGAGATGGGATACAACTCTTAAATTAGTGTTGAATCCTCAAGGGTTTGACTATGTGATGAAAGACGGTATTGTTGTCATTCGAAAACAAAAGCGTGAAAACCGTGTCCGTGGTATGGTGACAGACTCACATGGAGAGCCGATTCCCGGAGCTAGTATTATTGTTAAAGGTACTCGTACAGGTACTTCTACCAATATTGAAGGTGAATTTACTTTGGACGTAAAAAGTGATAAGGTGGTGTTGGAAGTTTCTTTTATAGGTATGAAGAAGCAAACTGTCCAAGTGGATGCTACTCGTCGGAAAACGGTTGAAATTACATTGGTGGATGATGTCAAAACATTGGAAGATGTGGTTGTGACCGGATATAGCAATGTACGTAAATCCAGTTTTACGGGTAGTTCGACTCAGATTTCGGGTGATGACTTGCGTAAGGTGTCACAGACAAATATAATTGGGGCGATCCAGTCATTCGATCCCTCTTTCCGTTTGGTAGATAACGTACAATTTGGTTCTGACCCGAATGCTTTACCAGAAATGTATATTCGTGGACGTTCCGGTTTTGGCGTTAAAGAACTGGATAAAGATCAGCTTTCAAAATCAAATTTGGAGAATAATCCTAATTTACCAACTTTTATCATGGACGGTTTTGAAGTAAGCATTGAGAAGGTATATGACTTGGATCCTACCCGTATTGAGAGTTTGACGGTTTTGAAAGATGCTGCTGCTACTGCTATGTATGGTTCACGTGCTGCTAATGGAGTGGTGGTAATTACTACTGTTGCTCCGAAAGCAGGAGAGGTTCGTGTCTCTTATAACTTTACAGGAACGTTGGAAATGCCCGATTTACGGGATTATAATTTGGCAAATGCATCGGAGAAGCTGGAAATAGAGCGTCTCGCAGGATTATTTGATAAAGGACAAGCTAACATTCCATCGACTGCGGTAGGGATGAACAACTATTATAAGAAATACGCTTTAATTCAAAAAGGAGTAGATACGGATTGGATGTCTATTCCACTTCAAAATTCTTTCAATCATAAGCACAGTATTTACTTAGAGGGAGGAACACCTAATTTGCGTTATGGTGTGGACGGTTCATTTAATATAGCAGATGGTGTGATGAAAGGTACAGAACGTAATCGCTATAGTGCAGGCTTCTCTTTGGATTATCGCATCAAGAATTTGCAAGTAAGAAACTATGTATCTTTCGGGCATACGAAATCGAAAGAATCTCCGTATGGTTCGTTTAGTGATTTTAGCGGACTACAGCCTTATGACTCTCCTTATAAAGATGATGGAACACTCCGGGAGAAACTCACATATTCGAAAATTAGCGGACGTGACAATAATAATCCGCTATATGAAGCAACTTTGGGTAATTATAATTGGAACTCTTATGATGAGGTTATTGATAATTTGAGCTTTAACTGGTACCTGAATGATTACTGGACGGTTAAAGGGCAGTTCAGTGTAACGAAGAAATATTCCAAATCAGAGAAGTTTATTGATCCGCTTTCAAGTAAGACTAGTGTTACAGGTTCAAAAGATAATAATCTTGCCGGTGATTTGTATACGACGAATGGAGAAAGTTTGGATTGGAATTCCAATGCTTTTTTATACTATACACGTAGCTTTAACAAGCAGCACAATTTGAATGTTTCAGCAGGTTGGGAAGCAGCTTCAGGTACCACTGAGAGTACCAATGCTCATTATCGTGGATTTCCGTCGGGTGAGTTTCACTCTCTGAATTATGCGGCGGAAGTATATAAGAAACCTACTCGTACTGAGAATACCACACGAAGGGTTAGCGTATTAGCTTCTGCCAATTATACGTGGAATGATATTTATTTGGTAGACGCTTCTGTACGTTTCGACGGTTCGTCAGAGTTTGGGGCGAATCAGAAGTGGGCTCCTTTCTTCTCTGGAGGTTTGGGTGTTAATATTCATAACTATGATTTCTTCAAAAGTAACGGATATATCAATAAGTTAAAATTACGTGCTTCTTATGGGCGTACCGGTAAAGTTAATTTCCCGGCTTATGCTGCAACGACGATGTATGAAACTTTATTTGATGAATGGTATATAACAGGTTATGGGGCTGTATTGAAAGCTTTAGGTAATAAAGATTTGACTTGGGAAAAGACGGATAAGCTGAGTGTTGGTATCGAAACAAAAACGTTCCATGATCGCCTGACTGTTGATTTCGAGTATTACTATAATAAGACAATTGACTTGGTGAATGATGTCACTCTTTCCCAAACTTCCGGTTTCTCTACTTACAAAGATAATATGGGACAAGTTGCCAACAAAGGCGTAGAATTAAAACTTCGTGCGGATATTTATCGTGACAGAAACTGGAATGTGGCGTTATGGGGAAATATGGCGCACAATAAGAATGAGATTCTGAAGATTTCCGACTCTCAGAAAGCATATAATGAGAGAGTGGCCGCTTATTATAAAAATGAAGCACTTTATCAAGAAACATTAGGGCTGTCTCATGGTGCGGAATATTCGGTACCACTGCCACAGTATGAGGAAGGAGCTTCTCTGACTTCAATTTGGGCTGTACGTTCATTGGGCATTGATCCTACTACGGGTAAAGAGATCTTTTTGAACCGTGATGGCTCTATAGCTGATAAGTGGAATGCTGCGCAGGAGGTTGTAGTTGGAAATACAGAACCTAAATGTAGTGGTGCTTTCGGGTTGAACCTGTCGTATAAGAATTGGACTCTGTTTGCTTCATTTCTTTATGAGTGGGGTGGACAGGAATACAATCAAACATTGGTCAACAATGTGGAAAATGCGGACTTAGTGAACAAGAATGTCGATTTACGCGTATTGACGGACAGATGGAAAAAACCGGGTGACATAGCTCAGTTTAAAGATATTAAAGACCGGGGGATGACTACTTTGCCAACATCACGTTTCGTGCAGGATAAAGCATTGGTTCGATTGAATTCATTGAATGTCAGCTATGATTTTAACCGTGACTGGATAAAAAAACATCTCCGCATGAATCTGCTTCGTCTGGAAGCTTCTACGAGCGACTTGATAAACTGGTCCTCTATTAAACAGGAACGCGGATTGAGCTATCCGAGATCTTGGAAAGTGGAATTCTCATTAAAAGCACAGTTCTAAAAAAAAGAAGAAAAAATGAAAAAGATATATACAATAATATTTGTGTCATGTCTAGCAGCTATCTCGTTCAGTTCTTGTAGTGACTGGCTGGACGTGAGACCTGCGGATGAGATAAAGGAAGAATATTTGTTTGAGACAGGAAATGGTTATCGTACAGCTCTGAACGGTATATACCGGAAGTTGGCGACTTTCGATTTGTACGGTAGTAATCTGAGCTGGGGGTTGATAGATGGCTGGGGACAGGTATATGACTTGGACAAAGCCCCCGACAGCGGTGGTGGTAAAGCTATGAAGAAATTATCGAAGTTTTTGTATAAGAACTCTGAACTTACTCCTACAACAGATGCTATGTGGAGCGCAGCGTGGAATATCATAGCCAATTGTAATAACCTTGCACAGCAGGTGGCAGAGGAAGATACAATGCTGTTCTACAAACGTACGCAGGAGAAAAATATGATTTTAGGAGAAGCTATTGCCTTACGGGCGTATATGCATTTTGATTTGTTACGTATATATGCGCCGTCTTTGGCTATGAATCCGGGAGATAGGCTTTTTATTCCTTATGTGGACAAATATCCATCTTATTTATCCGATCGACAAACAGTCGGTTACTGTTTGGAACGCATCATCGCTGATTTAGTAGAAGCGCAAAAGATTTTGAAGGATGTGGATAAGTCATCAGAGTTTACTTCGGGTAATCGTTTTACTAAGTCTCCTTCCGGAGAAGAACGTTTTGTGTGGTACAGAGGATTCCATCTTAATTATCATGCCGTAACTGCGGAGTTGGCTCGTGTTTACTTATATGCAGGACAATCGGAAAAGGCCTATGAAACAGCGAAGTTACTAATAGATATTAATGCTGATAAAGGTTATTATAAGGCAGTAACAAGTAGTTATAGTGGACCTATGAATATAGAGAATGGGAATATAAAGATGTATGAAGACATTATATTTGCATTATATTCTACAGATCAGACTGATTGGGATTTGGAGATTAATCATGCAAGTGATAATGCTACCAAACCGGATGATGAAAAGTATCTGGCTTTGAGTGATGCTGTGATAACGAAATTCTTCGGTACCGAAAGCGATAAAGACTGGCGTCTTAAGTATCAGTTAGGACCGAATACTTCTTCTTTTTATCGTTCATTGAAGTATAAAAAACAAGATGAAGGTTCTGGTTTTGGTAAAGTGAATAGTACAATGGTGCCTATGATTCGTATGTCTGAAGTATATTATATAGCTGCAGAGGCTATTTATGATACAGATAAGGAATTGGCCAAGACATATCTTAAAACTGTGAAACAAGGGAGAGGTATTAGTTCTCCTGACCTTAGCAAATCGGGTACGAAGCAAGACTTTATTAATCTGATTGTTGATGACGCCCGTCGCGAGTTTATTGGCGAAGGACAGACTTTCTTTTTATACAAGCGTTTGAAACGGAACTTGGAAGGGTCGGATGAAAAGCAGTCCGTAGAATATCCGGCGATTGAAGATAATTTGGTGATGCCATTGCCTGATTCGGAAAGCAATATTTAAATTTTGAAAGATTGAAGATATATGAAAAGAATAAGTTTTTATATAGTCATTGTATTGTTGGGAGTCTCCTTCTTTACTTCTTGTGAGGAGCAAGGATTACTGACCCATACAAATGATGTGTCATATATTGCATTTGAGAAAAATATGACAACAGATACAACAGGTGTATCTTTTAAGTTTTACAATGAAGGTGAAAATGCTAAGATATTATTAGGAGTTACCATTTCTGGAAAAGTACAGGATAAGGATTTGGAGTTTACGGTCAGTGTAGATCCGGAACGAACGACTTTGCCTGCTACCCAATATGAATTGCCAGAGAAGTGCGTAATTAAAGCAGGAGAACTAACCGGAGAAATATTGGTGGTTCTGAAGTATTACGAAAAATTGGATACGAAAGCTGAACTGCTGACGTTGCAAGTGAATGACGGTGGTGAGGTTCGTCAAGGTCCGAGTGTCTATTCACGTGCTATTATTTCCGTATCTAATTTGTTGTTTGCACCTGAGTGGTGGACTAGAAACGACGGTGATGTGAATAATCCCTACAACATTGTTGAAGAATGGTATTTGGGGAGGTATTCGGAAAAGAAATATTTAATGTTTTTGGAAGAATTGAAAAAAGACGGGGTGGTATTTGACGGAAAAGATATGTTTATATTGCGTAAATATGCACTGCGTCTGAAAAATAGAATTAAAGATTATAATACTCAACATCCGGATGAACCCATGAGTGATGAGTATGGTAAAATGGAAATTCCTGTTGCCGGATAATTAAAAAACGGAAGAAGTATGAAAAAGATAACAGTTTATATTTTATTACTACTTTTATTGAGTAGCATTTGCAGTTGCCTGGATGATAAAAACAATTATGATTATACACCGATTAATGAACTGAAAGGCACTATTAGTAATATTGAAAAAAACTATAGTGTTGGGATAGATGAAGACTTAGTTATAACACCTACGTTTGAGTTTACAATTGATAAAACAGATCCGGATGTGAGTTACGAATGGAGACTAGACGGAGAATTGTTGAATGTAAAAGCACCTTCGTATACTTTCAATTCTCATAAGATCGGATTGTTTGAACTCACATTTTCCGTCATCGACAATAAAACAGGGGTTAAGTACTCTGCTTCAACAGACATTTTGGTTCGTTCTCCTTATCAGAGAGGATGGGTGGTTTTGTCTGACGTAGATGGAAAGTCAACACTTTCATTTATCAAGATTAAGACCTTGTATGGTGTGTCAGAAACTGTGAATATCTGGGGTGAGAAAGTGGTACGTGATTCTATCGCATATCATTCTGTCGAAAAGTATTTAGTCAAAGATTTAGGAACCAACCCCAAAGGTGTTTTTGAGCATTTGGGTTATCCTAGTACTTTCGGACAGGTAGAGACTGTATATGATGAACTGGTAGTGATGCAAGATCGTTGGGTGGAGCTGAACGGTAATACTTTGGAGCGTGAAGTATATACAGAGGATGAGTTCTATGGGGATTTGCCGGTGGGAGGCTTCAAACCTGTAGAAGCTGCCATGTCTTACTCTGCAAAATTTATTCGTGATGAAAATGGATATATTTATATGCACACGAAGCCGGTTGCAAATGATTTTCATGCTGGAGCCTATATGTCTATTCCACTGTGGAATTATACTAAATTCAGTGCTTTATATCCTGTACAGAAGTTTAAGGACAGAAATATGGATGCGGTTCTGGCTCTCCGTGAAGAGGATAACTCATTGGTAATTATTCGAAATGGAGGTGGGGTGAAGAATAGTTCCAATGATCCGACATTTTATGATAATACGGTGAAGGATACCGGAGAAATAGTTGAATTTGAAGGAGAGGATGCTAAGAACTTTCAGAATATGCGTGATGAAAGTATTGTAACAATGAAAACTGCGTCAGTTAATGTGAATGGCGACATGATGCAAGCATGGGTTGCCTTGATGAAGGGTAACGATATGTCTTATCAATTGCGCTATTTCAGAATGAAGAATAAAAAATGGGATATATATGATTATTATGAAAATGACTTGACGTCATTGAAAAATAAAGAGTATACAGATATGGCTGTATTTGAACAAAAGCAGTATGTTGTTATTGCAATGGGGAATGAATTGTGGTATTGCCAATATGTGAAAGGTGTGGCATCTGCTCCAAAATTGATTCATACATTTGACAAGAAGGTGATTGCTCTTTCATCTAATGATATATATTTGTATCCAAAATATGGAGTTTACAACGGTCAGTTAGGGGTTGCCTTGGAAGACGGAAGTTTCTTTATATATGGGGTGGAAGAGAAGGACAAGCAAGAATCTGGATTGGTTAATGATGTAAAAATAAAACAATTATACCCGAATGAGGAAAGTGAGAAGGAGGGAGATAATAATTTTGGAAAAATAGTGGATGTACTATATAAAATAGGAAATGCTAACCAGATTGTTCAGTATGACCTTTAAAATAACTTGATCTATATAGATTATGCGGGGAATCGCATTGAGTCTTGAATACTTTATGTGATTCTCCTTTGTTTATTTGAATATGAGAAAAAGAATATTATTTATAGTTTTATTTGCTTGGTCAGGCATTCTGCATGCTTTTTCCCAACAGCAGGCCAACTATGAATTGGCAAATGAATTTCAGGCTTTCGGTTTAGGGGGTAATTTTACTGCTAATAGTCTAAATCTCTGGCCGAATGAAATTAATGGAACAGATAAGTTTTGGTTTGAATTTCATACGACTGTCGGGAAGGATTACTATTTTGTAGATCCTGAACGTCGGTTAAAAGAACCATTGTTTGATAAAGGGAAACTGGCATCGGGAATTGCACAGATTACTAGGGGTGTAGTGGACAGGAATAAACTGGAGTTGAGTGATATCAAATTTTCTGAAAACCTGGCTTCTTTTTCTTTTTCTTATAAAGGTAGGAACTATGAATATAATCGCCTGACACACCAGATTGTAGAGAAAAAGAAAGAAAAGAGTCGGTCATTATTTGATCGTTACTCATGGATGAAATATTCGCCAGACAGAAAATATCTTGTGTATGTGAAGAAACACAATCTGTATGTGAAAGGTAATGGGGAGATGGGAATGGATACGACGGAAGTGCAGTTGACCACTGATGGAGTTCGGTATTATTCTTATGCGCATGATGGAGGAACGGACGAAGAAGGAGAAGTCATGTCTGATATCTGTTGGTGCCCCGATTCAAGGCATCTTTATTTAGTACGCGAAGATGAACGTCTGCTTAGAGATTTTTGGGTGATAAATTCGTTGGATGACAGGCCTTCCCTGACTACTTATCGTTATGAATTCCCTGGTGATAAGAATGTAACCCAAAATGAACTGGTTATAGTTGATGTGATTGGGCGTACCGTAAAAAAAACAGACATAAGTAAGTGGCCGGATCAATACATAAATCCTTTGTGTGTGACAAAGGATAGTAAATACCTCTTTTTTGAACGTACGAAACGTACATGGGACGAAGTGGATTTGTGTTCTGTCAACCTCTCTACAATGGAGGTGAAAGAAATAATTCATGAAGTTGACAAACCGTATCGTGATCCGCATGCTCGTAGTGTCGCTATTTTGAATGATGGTAAAGATATTCTTTTTCGTTCGGAGCGTACGGGATGGGGGCATTACTATCATTATGATGGTAATGGAAAGTTGAAGAATGTGATGACTTCCGGTGAGTGGGTGGCAGGTCAGATAGCTTCTATTGATACTTTGGGGCGAACAGTATATCTATATGGATATGGCAGGGAAAAAGATATTGACCCATCTTATTACATGCTCTATAAAGTGCATATTGATAGGGAAGGAGTAACTCCATTAAGTACGGAAGACGGTCAGCATCAGGTTAAATTCCTGAAGTCTAATAGATACTATATTGACACTTATTCAAGAGTGGATATGGAACCTAAAATCATGTTGAAAGATAACAAGGGACAAGGGATTCTTGAATTGGCAAAGCCGGATATTGAATTAGTCTACAAAGCCGGATGGAAAAAACCGGAACGTTTTGTTGTGAAGGCTGCTGATAATATAACCGATTTACATGGAGTAATGTGGAAACCGGCAGACTTTGATTCTACTAAGGTATATCCGATTATTTCTGTGGTATATCCGGGGCCTTACTTTGGTCAAGTTCCTACTTCATTTACCTTAGAAGACAGATGTTGTACCCGTTTGGCGCAGTTAGGTTTTATCGTAATTGCTGTGTCTCACAGAGGAGATACTCCTATGCGTGGAAAGGCATACCATCGGTTTGGTTATGGTAATATGCGTGATTATCCATTAGCTGATGACAAATATGCTATTGAGCAGTTAGCTCGGAGGTATTCATTTATTAATGGTAAAAAAGTCGGTATCTACGGTCATTCCGGTGGAGGATTTATGGCTGCTGCAGCCATCTGTACTTATCCGGACTTTTATAAAGCTGCTGTCTCCTGTTCCGGAAATCATGATAACAATATCTATAATCGTGGGTGGGGAGAATGCTATAACGGTGTGAAGGAAGTGGAAAAAGTAGTAAAAGATAGTTTGGGTAATGAGACAAAAGAGTATGGATACAAGTTCAATGTGAAGCCGAATACGGAGATTGCCAAGAATTTGAAAGGACATTTAATGCTCGTCACCGGTGATATGGACAAGAACGTGAACCCTGCTCATACTTATCGCATGGCGCAGGCATTGATTGAAGCCGGCAAGGATTTTGATATGCTGGTGATTCCGGGTGCCGGCCATGGATATGGTTCTGCTGATAAGTATTTTGAGAAGAAGATGTACCGTTTCTTTGCCAAGCATTTGCTGGGTGATACTCGTGCAGACTATTGGGGAGATATTAACCGTAACAAATAAGACAATAGATAAGATTTTATGAAAAACTCTCTCTTTAGATATGTGTGCCTGGTGGTTGCATTGTTGATATGTAGCTTTGCCGATGCACAGCAGAAAGCGAATTATAAGTTAGCGGAAAAGTTCCGTCTGTTAGAACAGAATCCTATAATAAAGTATTCAACAGAAGTCAAGCCAACGTTTATTAATGGTACGGACTGTTTTTATTATTCGTTTACTACACGTGAAGGAAAGAAGTATTATTATGTAAATCCGAAGAAAAAGGAAAAACGTCTTCTGTTTGATACGGCTGAATTATTGAGTAAAATTGCAGTATATACCAAGAAAGCCTATTCTTCGGCAGATCCATATTTGTCTTTCACTTTCATGAAGGATAACGAAACGATTCGTATTGATTTTGACCGTGGACTTTATACGTACAATATTCATACGAAAGCACTGAAGCAGCTTAATGAGAAACCATCTTATGGAAATAGTGATCCGTATTGGATGAAGTATTCTCCAGATAGTCTTTATTTTCTTTATGCCAGCAAGGATAATTTGTATTTTGTTGGGAATCAAAAGAAAGGGCAAGATACCATTCCTGTACAACTGACAACGGACGGTGAGCCGAATTATACATTTAACCGTGAAGATGAGGGTAAGCTGGAAGGACGCTTCGGAGCCGAATCTACTCATTGGATTCCAGGTAGCCATCGTTTTTATGCTGTTCGTGAGGATAACAGGAAAGTGCGTGATTTATGGTTAATCAATTCGTTGTCTACTCCATATCCGACACTGAAAACTTATAAAGCCGAACTGGCAGGCGATAAACATGTCACCCAATATGAATTGTTGATTGGAGATGTCGATACCCGTGAAGTGAAGAAAATCGATATTAATCGCTGGCCTGATCAGTATATTGACATATTGTATATTTCAAAGGACGGGAAGCGTTTGTATTTCCAACGTTATAACCGTCCATGGAACCAGTCGGATATTTGCGAGGTAGACGTAGAAACCGGAAAAGTGCGCGTAGTGATTCATGAAGAAAACAAACCATATCTCGATTATCAGATGCGTAATGTTTCTTTCCTGAATGACGGGAAAGAAATCCTTTTCCGTTCCGAACGTAATGGTTGGGGACACTATTACCTGTATGACACAGCAACGGGAAACTTAAAGAACCAACTGACCGATGGAATATGGGTAGCTGGTCCGGTTACCAAGATTGATACTATCGGGCGTAAGATGTATTTCTATGGTTATGGTCGTGAGAAAGGCATTGACCCTTATTATTACATTCTTTATGAAGCTCAACTGGATCGTCCGAATGCTGTTCGTCTGTTAACTCCGGAGAATGCGTCACATGATGTCAGTATCTCTCCGTCTTACCGATATATGGTAGATTCTTATTCTACTGTTTCGCAGGAACCGGTGAATGTGGTTCGTAACCGGAATGGAAAGATAATCATGACCTTGGAGAAACCGGATCTTCAGCCTGTCTATGAGATGGGATGGAAAGCACCGGAACGTTTTAAGGTAAAGGCTGCCGATGGGGTGACCGATTTGTATGGTGTGATGTGGAAACCTGCTGATTTTGACTCGACGAAAGTGTATCCTATTATTTCGAATGTTTATCCGGGGCCATTTTTTGAATATGTACCTACACGCTTTACGATTAACGATGTTTATAATACACGTTTGGCGCAATTGGGATTTATTGTAATCACTGTAGGGCATAGAGGTGGTACTCCGATGCGGGGGAAGGCTTATCACACTTACGGATACAACAATATGCGCGATTATCCGTTGGCGGATGACAAGTATGCTATTGAGCAACTGGCCGCCCGCTATCCGTTTATTGATATTACTAAAGTCGGTATTTACGGGCACTCAGGTGGTGGATTTATGTCGGCTGCTGCCATTTGCACTTATCCCGCTTTTTATTCGGCTGCCGTTTCGTCGGCAGGTAATCATGACAATCGCATTTACAACAAAGGTTTTGTAGAGATTCATTTCGGTGTAGACGAAAGGGTGAAAACGACTAAAGATAGTTTGGGAGTGGAAAGTACAACTTATGATTACAGTGTTCGTGTGCGCCCGAATCAGGAGCTGGCGAAGAACTACAAACATGGCTTGTTATTGTTTACGGGTGCGATGGATAAAACTGTAAATCCGGCCCATACATTGCGTCTGGCGGATGCATTAATTAAGGCAGACAAGGATTTCGATTTGTTTGTATTACCGAAATGCACGCACGGATTCTTCGGTGAGTCTGAAGAATTTTTTGAACATAAGATGTGGCGTCATTTTGCCCGTTTGCTGCTATATGATAATTCGGCTGATTTTGATGTTGATTTGAATAAAGATATGATTAAAGATGACAGGAGAAGATAAGATGAATCGGATATTTATGTATATAGGGGTTATAGTGGGGTTGGCGTTAGGAGCTAATCTTCCGGTTGAGGCTCAGAAAAAGTCGTTGGATATAGAGGCATGTACATTATGGAAGCGTATTGATGCACCGGATATTTCACCGACAGGCAGATGGGTGACTTACCGTATATCGTTAATGGAATATAATCCGGATAACAGAGAAGAGAAGCCATTGCATCTATTTGATTCTCATACTCGAAAAGAGATATTGTTGGATGGTGATATAGAAAGATTGGAATTTTATAATAAGGACCAGGGAGCTTTTTATCAACAGACAGACTCTGGGGGAGTAATGAAAACAATCTTGTTATCGTTGCCTTCAGGAATGAAGACCGAATGGAAGCACCAAGAGGATTTTCACCCTGTAGAAGGGACCCCTTATTCAATTTCGGTTATTAATGTACCCAAAGATACTACAAATCATGTTCCGGCTTTTAACAGGCTGGTGATACGTCATCTGAAAACAGAGGTTGCTTTTCATATTGACAGTATCGGCTATCATACCTTGTATGACGGAGGACGTTCTATTCTTTTCATTCGTAAAAAGTCCGGCGGAAACGAGTTATGCTATGGTCCTTTAGCTGGTCCATATAAGACTCTTTATCAAAGCTCTATAAAGAAGGAGCCTTCTTCTTATAGTTTTAATGAGAAAGAGATGACTGGAGAGTTTAGTATAAATGATTCTTTGTGGTATGCTTTCTCATTAAAGAAGCCGGGTTGTAACCTGTTTTTTGACCGGAAAGAGATTGTTTTGCCTGATGGTATGTCTATCGGACGTATTGACTTGTCTAAAAGCCATAATTTTCTGAAACTTGAACTTCGGGGCTCACAGCAAATTTCACGTAGAAGGGAAGAACCGGAGAAGAAACCGGACAAGAGCTTTGAATTGGAGTTGTGGACATGGAATGAAATGGAGGTTCCGACTTTACAAAGAGGTGGACGTTATAGGCAAGATAAGTCGGTGACGTATATTTATGATATTTCTTCTAAAAAGCTTACTGAAGTAGCTTCATCTACTGTAGATTTACTCTTACCGTCGGGAGCGGAAAAATTGGATTATGTGCTTTACACGGATGAATCTCCGTATAAGATGCAACGTGAATGGTTGGACCAGTTGCCGTTTGATGTTTATTCAGTGAATGTGCATACAGGTGTAAAACAATTGATCGGACGTAGTTATCGTACTACTCCAAAATGGTCGGTGAATGGTAAGTGGGCGGTAATGTACGATCCTATTGCGCAGGTTTGGAATAAATTTGATGGTGCTACCGGTAAGGTTGTAAATATATCAGATGCTATCGGTTATCCGATGTTCGTGGAAAGTTATGATCAACCAGCTCCTGCTCCTGCTTATGGAATAGCTGGGTGGACGGCTGACGGGAATCATGTATTTCTGTATGATGCATATGACTGGTGGAAAGTAGATTTGACCGGAGAGCGACAGCCGGAGTGTCTGACTAAAGGTTATGGTCGCAAACATGGCAAGTCTATTCGTAAAATGACGAGTAATATAGATAAAGACGTTTTTCAGAAGGATGAAACTGTCATTGTTAGTCTTTGGGATAAAAACACAATGGATGAGGGGGTTTATCAGCTTGATATGAAAGGGCGTCTGAAAAAACTGATGGAAGGCCCTTATACATATAATATATACCGTTTTTCCGATAATCATAAGTATTGCGTCTGGAATCGTCAGAATATAACAGAATTTAGAGATTTGTGGTGGAGTAAAGCAGACTTTTCAAATCCGGTAAGGGTGACGAATGTCAACCCTCAACAAGCGGATTATAAATGGGGTACAGTTAAATTGGTAAAGTGGACCAATTATGAGAATAAAGAAAATAAAGGGTTGCTTTATTTGCCTGAAGATTATGATCCTCAAAAAGAATATCCGGTGTTGGTACAGTTTTATGAGACTCATTCCGGTGAATTGAATATTTATCATGCCCCGTTGTTAAGCAGCGCGTTGGGAGATCCTGTATATTTTGCTAGCAACGGTTATATTGTGTTTATGCCGGATGTACATTTCACGGTTGGAACCCCCGGTCAGAGTTGTTATGATGCTGTAGTAAGCGGAACAAAATATCTGATAGAGCAGGGGATAGCACATCCCGGGAAAATAGGTTTGCAAGGACATAGTTGGTCTGGCTATCAAACATCATATTTGGTAACCAAGACAGATATTTTTACCTGTGCTAATATAGCGGCTCCTATCACGGATATGGTGACCGGCTATTTAGGAATACGTAATGGAAGCGGTCTGCCACGATATTTTATGTATGAGGAAACACAAAGTCGTATGGGAAAGACTTTGTGGGAGGCAAAAGATAAGTATCTGGCAAGTTCTGCAATATTGGAGGCTGATAAGATACATACGCCTTTGTTGATATTGCATAATGATGAGGATGAGGCTGTTGCTTATGAACAAGGCCGTGCTCTTTATTTGGCTATGCGTCGTCTGCAACGTCCGGCATGGTTGTTGAATTACAAGGGGGAGGGGAATTTTGTAATGGG
>OGQF01001066.1_pt1 | contig 20681 bp, 26 predicted proteins | sample 1553141 | NCBI WGS metagenome assembly OGQF01 (sample SAMEA2580005, study PRJEB22360) | human gut metagenome | biome: human gut; feature: human-associated habitat; material: faeces | place: Denmark | collected 2008/2010
AGAAGAAGATAGAGCAGAAGCTGAAAAATTAAAAACTGAAATACAGATGATAAGAGATGCAGAGGCCGAAAAACTAGAAAAACTAACTAACCAGAAAGAAAAGATGATGGAAAGAGCTAGAAGTGAGGCATTCTCTATAACAAGACAGGCAAAAGAAGAAGTAGATGAAATAATAAAACGTCTTAGAGAATTAGAACAAGAAAGAGCATCTAAAGAAAAAAATAGACAGATTGAGCAGCTTAGAAAAGAATTGACGGATTCAATGGGAAGTCTACAGCCTACTGTTAAGAGCATGATAGTGCCTAAAGTAGCTTCAAAGGAGATTAAAAACTTAAAGGCTGGTGAAGATGTAAAAGTAATTACACTTAACCAGGAAGGTACAGTTGTTTCAGCTGATGATAAAAAGAAAGAAGCAGTTGTACAGATTGGTATAATGAAGATGACCCTACCATATAAGTCTCTTCAGAGAATTAAGAATCAGCAGCAGGCTACAGTTACTAAGAAAACTAGAAGTGTAATAAAAGCAAAATCAGGAAGAGTAAAAGGAGAAGTTGATTTAAGAGGTATGAATCTTGAAGAGGCAACTCTTGAACTTGAAAAGTATCTTGATGATGCTACAGTTGCAGGTTTAGAACAGGTGACTGTAATACATGGTGTTGGGACTGGAGTATTAAAGACAGGACTTCAGGATGTTCTTAAAAAGAATAAACATGTAAAGAAAAAAAGACCGGGTGGATACGGTGAAGGTGGCGTAGGTGTCACAATTGTAACATTAAAATAATAGATTAAAAGAAAAAGGTGAGGTTCATCAAACGCGCCAGGCTTCGACGATTTTTTTAAATCTCGAACGTTGTTCGAGGCTAATGTAAAAATCGTCTGTAGATTGTTGCTGTTTGATTGAACCCCACCTTTTTTATTTAATAAAATTATTTTAAGGTTACAAATTTGTGACCTATAATTATAGGAATGATTTAGAAGGAAAATATTTTGGGACAAGAGTGTGTAGATAAAGGTATAATTAGTATATGATAAAGGTATTATTTTATTAATTTTAATATAGATTTGGAGGATGAGGTTATGATAGTTGTGTCAGCTTGTTTAGTTGGAGAGAATTGTAAGTACAGCGGTGGAAATAATAGAAATGATGCAGTTTTAAATTATTTACAAGGAAAGGAATATATAACTATTTGTCCTGAGTGCACAGGAGGCCTTTCTACGCCAAGAGAGCCAGCAGAGATAATAGGTGGGGAAGGAAAAGATGTAATAGAAGGAAAATGCACGGTTGTTTCTAGAGTTGGTGTAGATGTTACAAAAGAGTATATGAAGGGTGCTCAAATTAGTTTAGAAGAGGCTAAAAAGTATGATGTAGAATTAGCTATTTTAAAAGAGGGAAGTCCTTCTTGTGGAGTAAATAAGATACATAATGGAGAGTTTAAAGGAATAAAGAAAGTTGGAAAAGGTGTAACTGCAGCATTATTTGAAATGAACGGAATAAAATCAATTAGCGAGAAAGATTTATAACAAGAAAAATAAAAATAAATGAAAAGATAGACCATTTTTCCAACATAGGAGAAATGGTCTAAAGCTATTTAAAAACAAGTTGGAGGTATCATATGGTTACTATAGAAAAAGCACAAGAATTTTTAAATCAAGCATATGAGGCTAGAAATAATGCGGTTACAATAGCTTATGAGTTAGCAGAAATGAAAAAAACATCAAGAATATTAATTGCCAGTTATCAGCTCACGTTTGGCAAAACTAATCAGAAATACGATATTAGTGCGGAAATAAGCAAAATCGAAGAAAAGGCGAGCGAGTTGGAAAAAGAGAGGAATTTATGGCTGGCAAAGGTTAAAGAGATAGAAACGTTCATAAAAGAACTTGATATAGATGTAAAAATGAAAAGGATATTGTCATTGCGGTATCTTAGTTTTCAAAAGTGGAGTGTTATTCAGAAAGAAATGAAATACAGTAGAAGTCATGTTATGCGAATGCATAAACAGGGATTAGAATTTGTCAGTGATAAATTGCAAAATGAGACTAAATGAGACTAGATGAGACTAGATGAGACTATAGGGTATATGATATAATTATAATTAGTAAAAATTGAATAGATGAGAAACTGATAAGGTAAAAAGACGGTTTGACCATTTGGTTAAGCCGTTTTTTTGTACCCATTTTTAAGAAGGTGAGGTTATGTTTCAAAAACAAAAACGTGTAAAGCTCTATGGTAAGAAATTAAAAGCCTTAAATAAAGCAATATTTGAGAGAGATAATTTCTCTTGTATCATATGTGGTGCATATGTAAGTGATGAACATAAGTTTCATCACGAACCTTGTGGTCAAGAGAAGTCGGATATAATTTCTGGCGGTGTAGTGCTATGTGATAATTGTCATTATGCTCGTCACAATACAGATAAACTTAAACTAATTAAAACTAAGTGTGAAGAATATTTGAGGGATTTATATGGATAATGAATTTAAGATATCTAATAATCCGACAGGGCAAGAGTTAATAGATGATATTGCTCTGATAACAAATACAATAGCAACGTTATCTGAATATGTGGCGAAGACTAAAAACATACTGGCACAAGCAGATGATGCATATAAGCAGATATGGGATGAAAAGTATCTTATGTATTCTGAACAATATCCTAAGTCTAATCAAATAAAAATAAAAGCACTGGTTAATACAGATGATGATGTAGTACGAGCAAAAGCAGTATTATTAGATGCTAAAGAAAAATCTGTCTTGGCGGATAGTAAATATAAAAGTTGGGATAATCGCTTTGTAGCAGTACGAAAAATTGCAAGTATCAAAACAATAGAAATGCAAACAATAGAAAGGTGAGAATAATGTATATAGATAGATGTGAGTTTCCTATACAAGAACGTATAGAAGTAACAACTAAAAATAATCGAGTATATGTTTTTGAAGGTGAGGGTATAGTATATTTTGGCAAGAAATATATGGATATTTTTTTAGATGGTGCATTTGTGGCTAGATTTGATACTGATGTTTTTGCATCGTTTGAAATTGATTTACCGTTTGATATTGGTTAAAAATGGCTAAAGAATTTGCACGTAAGTTCTATAATAGTACAAGATGGCGGAAATGTGCTAAAGCCTTTGCACAATCTAAATTGTATATTTGTGAGATGTGTCATAACAAGACTGTCGCTCGCAAGGGTACAGACGGACAACGCTTTATTGTACATCATAAAGTTTCGCTTACTCCACAGAATATAAATAACTTTGATATTGCTTATGGTTGGGACAACCTAATGCTATTGTGTCTTGAGTGTCATAATAAGATACATAGCAAAGATAACAATACAAGAACAATGCACTTTGATGAGGACGGCAACCTTGTTGCTGTTGATGAACCTGTCAGAGTTGATGAGTAAGTAAGGTTAGACCGTTTTGCTTTGCTTGCTACGTATCAACACCCCCGTATTTAATAAATTGTCTGACAATTTCCCAGACCGGAGGGTCCACGTTCGTATAAAATACACGATATCGCCGAGAGGGGTGTGGTCTATTTTTCAGAAAATTTACTAGAAAGGAGATGAAATTTTGTGCCAAAAGTAAGTGAAAAAACTTTGAAAAAGCGAAGAATAGAGCAATATAGAGAGGTTTTTAAAAATATTGATGATGATAAAATGGCAATAGTCGAAAGAACAATTGATTTTGCTGTTGACTTAGAATTTAGGCTTGATAACCTGCAAAAAGACCTCGATAGAGATGGTTTTATAGAGGAATACTGCAATGGAAAAGACCAATATGGCACAAAAGAGTCTACTGCTAGTAAAGCATATTCTACAGCTATAAAAAATTACAATTCTCTTATAAGAACATTGCTTTCATGTATGCCAGCTAAAACAGAAAATGCGACAGATGATGGTTTTGAAGATTTCATAACCACATTGAAGAGATGATTGATATGAATTACATCGAAATTTATTATAATCAAATTAAAAATAAAGATGTTGTAGTATCTGAAAAGGTGGCAAAGTTGTTTAAGCATCTGCATGATAAGCTTAACGGAAAAGAAGAAAAATATATCTTCAATTATGACCGTGCAACACATGCAATTGACTTCATTGAACGGTATTGCAAACACTCAAAAGGTAAATGGGCAGGTAAACCAGTTATTTTAGAGGTATGGCAAAAAGCAATTCTTTCAGCATTGTTTGGTTTTGTAGATAAAAATACAGGACTTAGACAATATAGAGAATTAATTTTAATCGTAGCTCGTAAGAATGGTAAGTCTACATTATCCAGCGGAATTGGTCTTTATTTATTATTTGCTGATGGTGAAGCAGGTCCAGAAATTTATAGTGTAGCGACAAAAAGAGACCAAGCAAAAATAATATGGTTAGAGTCTAAACGAATGGTTAAAAAATCGCCATCACTAGCTAAACGTTCTAAATGTTTAGTGTCTGAAATACAGTGTAATTTTAATGATGGAACATTTAAAGCACTGGCAAGTGATAGCGACAGTTTAGATGGTCTTAATGTTCATGGTGCCTTAATTGATGAGCTACATGCTATCAAAGATAAAAATCTTTATGATGTAGTAATTGATGGTATGACTGCAAGAGAACAGCCTTTATCTATTATTACATCTACTGCTGGTACAGTGCGTGAAGGTATTTTCGACCTAAAGTATGAAGAAGCAGCTAATATTATTGCCGATTTCGACAATGAAGAAGGCTATAAAGTAGATACTATTTTACCAGTGATTTACGAATTAGATAGAAGAAGTGAATGGACTAATCCAAAATATTGGGCAAAGGCTAATCCTGCACTAGGAACAATAAAAAATAAAGAACAATTAGAAGATAAAGTAAATCGTGCAAAGGCTAATCCTCATTATGTTAAAAATCTGCTGTGCAAGGATTTTAATGTGCGAGAAACTGCAACAGAAGCCTTCTTGACGTTTGAGCAGTTAAACAATGAAGCAACTTTTGATATCGAGGTTTTAAAACCGCGCTACGGCATCGGCGGCATAGACTTATCTGCTACAACTGATTTAACCTGTGCTACTATGCTATTTAAAACTATTGAAGATGAAAAACGTTTTTATGTAGAACAGATGTACTGGATACCAGAAGAATTACTTGAAAAGCGAGTACATGAAGATAGAGTACCTTATGATATTTGGTTAAAACGTGGATTTGTGAGAGTAAGTCCTGGTAATAGCATAGATTATAGGCTTATTGTTGAATGGTTTGAAGAAATGCAGAATGAAAAAGATGTGTATTTATTTAAATGTGGCTATGATAGTTGGTCTGCAAAATATTTTGTACAAGATATGATAAATACTTTTGGTGAGCCAACAATGGAGCCAGTAATACAAGGTAAAAAGACTTTATCTGGTCCAATGAAAGCATTAGGGGCAGATTTAGAAGCTAAACTTATAAATTACAATAATAATCCAGTGCTTAAATGGTGTATGGCAAATGTTAGTGTAGATATGGATAAAAATGGAAATATCCAGCCATGTAAATTACAAAATCCAAGACAACGAATTGATGGATTTGCGTCTCTTTTAGATGCATATGTAGTTTATGAGAGAAATAAAGATGACTATATGAATATTATTTAAAAGGTGGTGAGAAATTGCAATTTAGAAGTTTGTTTGGCAAAATCTTTGGCAAACCAAAAGAATATAAAGATGTTACTGCTTTAAAATTATTGAATGGCTATACCAATATATATACACCATTTTCAGGAAATGCTTATGATGACGCTACCGTGCGAGATTGTATAGATACCATTGCAAGACACTTTGGTAAAATGAGACCAAAACATGTAATTAAAGATAATGGAAAAATAAAAAATGTTCCTAGTGATAGATTGAATTATTTATTAAGTTCATATCCTAATCCAATGATGACAGCTAGTGAATTTTTAGAAAAGTTTATAGCACAGTATTTTACTTATAACAATGCTTTTATCTATGTACAGTGGGACGAATTTACAGGCGGTATAAAAGCTTTGTATCCTTTAGATTTTCCACTTTTAGAGATATTAGAAGATAAAACATATAATCTTTATGCTAGATTTACTTTTGGTGCTGGTGAAAGAATTACTATTCCTTATGAAAATCTTATTCATATTCGTAGGCATTTTAACCGTGATGAATTATTTGGTGATGATAATTCTAAGATAATGATTGAGGATTTATCCACATTGAAAGCGGCGAAGGCATCTATTGTCAATGCTGTGAAAAACTTTACGGCGTTGAGGGGATATATACAATGGCAGGCAAAAGCTCGACCAGAGGATATTAAAAATGCGCATGATGAATTTGTAGATATGTATGCAACGAACAATCCTTCTGGCATTGCCAGCTTGGATAATAGAGCAGAATTTCATCAACTTACGAGTAATGTAACCACTTTTAACAGTCAACAGATGAGTTATGTTAGAGATAATATTTATAAGCATTTCGGACTTAATGAAAATATCATCATGGGCAAATATACCGAAGATGAGTATATAGCTTTTTATGAATCAGTGCTTGAGCCTGTGTCAATTAAACTGGCTCAAGAAATGACAGACAAATTATTTACAAGACGAGAAAGAGGCTTTGGCAATGAAGTTATTTTAGAAAGTAATAGATTAAATTTTATGTCTGTAGCATCTAAAATTAAGGTTTGTGAAACTCTTATTCCTACTGGCGGACTAACAATCAATGAAATTCGTGAAATCTTTGGTTATGCTGGTATTGAAGGCGGTGATGAACGCCTTATCAGTTTAAACTTTGTAAAAGCTAAAGACCAAAGTTTATATCAAACAGGTAATAATGATAATTCATTGAAAGGTGGTGAAAAAAATGGGGAAAATGGAAATGAGAATGGCACTACTAGAGTCAGCTAATAATGATGAAAATAAGCAACTTGTAGAAGGATATGCAGCAGTTTTTAATCAAAGAGCATTAATATGGGAAAGTGAGTGGAGCGGTTGGAAGTATATGGAAGTAATAGACCGCAATGCTTTTAATGGTGCAGATATGAACGATACTGTATTTAAGTATAATCATGGTGATGTAGCAATGATACTTGCTAGGACAAGTAATAATACATTAACCATGAATACTGATGATAAAGGTCTTAGAATTAGTGCTGATATTATTGATACTAATAATGGTACAGATGTATATAAACTTATTAAACGTGGTGATTTAAACAAGATGAGTTTTGCTTTTACTGTAAAAAGCGAACGAACTGAAGTTGACAAAGAAAATAAGATTTATACACGTACAATAACTGCTTTTGATAAGATTTATGATGTGGCGGTTGTTGATGTTCCAGCATATGACGGAACATCTATACAGGCACGAAGTAAAGAATATTTTGTGGACCTAGAAAAGGATTTACAAGAAAAGCAAAGACGAAAAAAATTATTATTAATGACTTATTTATAATGCACGTTTAAACGTGCTTTTTTTGTACCCATTTTTAAGATATTCAGAAAGGAAAATACAATGAATAAACGATTAGAAGAAATTTTACAAAGAAAAGAAGAAATTCGTTCTTTATTAGCTGATGAAACAAATAAAAATTTAAATTTTGATGAACTTGAAAAAGAAGTTAGAGAACTTGACGAAGAAGAAAAAGAAATTCGTAGACGACAAACTATTATTAATAATATCGGTAGTGGAATGACAACAAGAACTAATACAGCTAAACCAGCAAAAGCTAATATCTATGATAGTGAAGAATATAGACACGCATTTATGAATTATGTTTGTCGTGGTGAAAAAATTCCTCAAGAATTTAGAAGTGATGAAGTAACAGCTACAACAGATATTGGGGCATTAGTTCCACCAGTTACACTCAATAAAATTATTGAAAAAATTGAAGCTTATGGCATGATTTTACCACTTGTAACACGTACATCTTATAAAACAGGTATGGTAATTCCAACAGCGAGTGTAAAACCTGTGGCTACATGGGTAGCAGAAGGAGCTGGCTCTGATAAACAGAAAAAAGCGCTTAGTGGCACAATTACTTTTGGACATTTTAAATTGCGTTGTGCTGTAGCTGTTACTTTAGAAACTGAAAATATGGCATATAGTGCCTTTGAAACAACGCTTGTAAACAACATTGTTGAAGCTATGGCAAAAGCACTGGAAATGGCGATTATTTCTGGCACAGGAAGTGGTCAACCAACAGGTATTCTTACAGACGATAGCAAAGGCGCAAAACTTCAAGTATCTGCGATTGATTATCAGACGCTTATAAATGCTGAAGCAGAACTTCCTATGGAATATGAAAATGGTGCCGTTTGGGTTATGACTAAAAAAACCTTTATGCAGTTTGCAGGAATGGTAGATAAAAACGGACAACCTATTGCACGTGTAAATTATGGTATTGGCGGAAAACCTGAACGTATTTTACTTGGTAGAACGGTAAAACTTACAAACTATATTGACACCTTTAATGAAAGTTTAGGTGCTGGTAAGGTATTTGCTTTTCTTTATAATTTTGCCGATTATACGCTTAATACTAATTTCCAGATTGGTATTAAAACCTATGAAGACAACGACACAGATGATATTATCCGCAAAACAATTATGGTATGCGATGGTAAGCCAATTATTTATGATAGCCTTGTTAAATTGGTAAAAGCGGGAGAGTAATAGCCCCACACCTGCAATAGTAGGTAAGGCAATAGTGGGGCAAACAATAGTAGGAAAAGAAAGTTAAATAAAAGTGAGGTAAATAATTATGTATACAAAAACTAATTGGGTAGATAATGAAACTCCAGTAAATGCTGAAAATATGAATAAAATTGAAACTGCACTTGAAACACATGACACAGCCCTTGAAGGTAAACTTGAAAAGCCGAAAGCAGACGGCACGCAGGGACAGATTTTATCTCTCGGCGCAGACGGGAAATTAACTTATATTGATAAACCGGCAGACGGTACACCGGGAGATAAAGGTGATAAGGGTGATGACGGCATAGCGGCAGAAATTACATCCGTTACGGCGACGGTCGACGCTAATACAGGAACACCGGAGGTAACCGTAACACCGGGCGGCACAGCGCAGGCACGCACATTCGCCTTTGCCTTTAAAAATCTTAAAGGTGAGAAAGGTGATAAGGGCGATGCAGGCAACCCGGGCACAAATGGGACAGATGGTACAGCGGCAACTATTACAGAAGCAACAGCAACAATTGATGCCAATACAGGTACACCAGAAGTAACTGTTACTCTTGGTGGAACAGAACAGGCACGTACATTTGCATTCGCTTTTAAAAATTTAAAAGGTGCAAAAGGTGATAGTGGATTAACAAAACAGGCAGCTATTGCAGATGCAGCAGGTGGTGATGAAAAAGATAAAATAAATGCTATTTTAGCGGCATTACGTAGTGCAGGGGTAATTGCTACAGAATAAAAGGAGTGAAAAAAAGCATGGCTGTTACACTTGAGCAAGCAAAGGAATATCTGCGCATTGATGAAGATTTGACCGAAGATGATGAGCTTATAGGCGGTTTAATCGAAGCTGCTATTGATTATTTAGAGCAGACTACCGGAAAAAAGTATAGTGATAACAGCCAGCTTTTTGTCTTGGCTGTTAAAATGCTGGTAGCACACTGGTATGAAAATAGAAGTGTTTTTTCTACAAAAACCAATGTAAACAATCTACCGCACTCTATAGAAGCTATAATTACGCATATTTCCTTGGCACAGCATTATAAACCGTTAGGAAGTGAAACATCATGATTAATATTGAAGAAATTGGTACATTAGATAAACGTGTAACAATTTTAAAATATGAAGATGTTGAAACACCGTATAATTTGACGCAGAAAAAATTAATGCCATTTTTGAAAATATGGGCAAGAATTGAGCCACTTAGAGGTAGAGCTTATTATGAGCAATACAAAGAAAAAACCGAAGATTTGAGTAAAATAACTATTCGATATCGGTATAATATTGATAATTCTATGGTGGTACAGTATAAAAATAGATTGTACCGAATAAATACTGTTATAGACCCGTATGAGGCACATATTAAACTCGAACTCATGTGTTCTATAAAAAGAGCAGGTGAAAATGATGAGTAAATTTACGATTGAAGATTTTATTGGCAGGCTTAATGAAGTGCAAAAATTATTACCCGATGAAGCTGAAAAAGTAATGCAGACGGGTACAAATAAAATGAAAAAAGCCATAGAAAAAAGGACACCTATTACGGGTAAAAATCACAAAAATAAACTGCGTTATAGTTGGAAAAAGCGGGTAACTGGTGCGAGTATCAATACGTTGCGGGGCGAAATCTATTCAAAAGCGCCACATTTTCATTTAGTAGAAAGAGGGCATATAAAATTGAACCGAAAGGGGGAACCAATAGGATTTGTACAAGGAAAATTTTTTAAAGAAAAAGCTATTGATGAAAATATTGATGATATAAAAAGTGATATGAAAGAAAAATTGCTTAGAAGGATAAAAAGAAAATTACGTGGCTAAGATAATAAAACAAATAGATATTTTAGATAAAGTAAGTACTACATTAAAAACAGAATTTAAAAGCACGGTTTACTCTGATGAAGTCTTAGAAGGATTCGATAAACCGTGTTTTTTTATTAAGTGTTTATGTACTAATATTCCACAGACTAAGAATATAACAAAGGAAAAAATATCCATAATAATGACATATTTCCCCAAGAATAAAGATAGAAATGAAATTCATTACGCTGATATTATGGATAAACTGCAATATTTATTTCAACATGGAATAAGGGTTAATGAAAGATATCTGCACATAAATGATTTTTATATAGAGCGTATAGGAGAGAAACAAGATATTATTCAAGCGACATTAAAAATCGAATATATGGAAAGAATTATGAGACCACATAAACACCATGAAATCATGGAAGATATGCAATTAAAAATGAGAATAAACGAAGGAGAGAAAGCAATATGGCAAAGTTAGGAATGCCAAGTGTGATTATATCTTTTAAAGAAGCAGGGATTGCAGCAATTGAACGTAGTCAACGTGGCATTGTGTTTCTTATATTAGAAGAGGAACAAGAAGTTATTGATAAATTAACTGTAAATACAAGTGCTATTTGTGGTAAGGCTATTACAGGACAAGCAATAACAGGAAATACAGAAGAACAAGAAGTTATTGAAAATCCATTTGTTATTTATACAACAGATGATATTCCTAGCGAACTTAGTGAGAATAATAAGGATTATATTACTAAGTGCTTGCTTGGATATGTAACCGCACCTTACCGAGTTAAAGTTTACTTACAAGCTAAAGGTAAAACAGGAGCGGATAAATGGCAGGAATCTTTAAAGAAAATTGCCACAGAACGCTGGGATTATCTAGCAATACCTACTATTGAAGAAGAACAGCTTGAAACTGTCGGTACATGGATTAAGACTAATAGGGAAAATAAATATAAAAAAGTAAAAGCTGTACTTCCTGGATATGATGGCGATTATGAAGGGATTATTAATTTAAGTAATAAAACTATTAAGACAGCAACAAAGACGTATACACCAGCAGAATATACATCACGTATCGCAGGACTTATTGCCGGAACACCGATGACTATAAGTGCGACATATGCGCCACTTTCCGAGGTTATCGACTGTGATAAATACGACCTTGACGAAAATGATGAAAAGGTAAATAATGGTGAGTTCTTTATCTGGTATGACGGTACAAAATATAAAATGAGTCGTGCGATGAATAGTCTTGTTACTACAACAGAAGGAAAACAAGAAGGCTATCAAACAATTAAAATCGTAGATATCATGGACATGATTTATGATGATATTAGAACTACAGCACAAGATTCTTATATAGGTAAATATGCAAATACCTATGATAATAAATGCCTGCTTATCATGGCAATAACTGGATATCTTAAAGAACTTGAAAAAGAAGGTCTTTTGCAGGCTAATTACTCTACAGTAGAACTTGATACAGAAGCAATTAAAAATTATCAGCTCCAAAATGGTTTATATACCAAAGAAGAACTTGCAGATATGAGCAATGATGAAATTAATTTGCTTGATACTAAAAAGAAAGTATTTTTAAAAGGTAAAATTAAGATTATCGACGCTATGGAAGATATTGAATTACCATTTGATATTTAAGAAAGGAGCTAAATTTTATGAATAAATTTGTTGCCCAGCAGGTAATGTCTGGCACACAGGGCGAAGTGTGGATTGATGGAAAATACATGGCTGAAGTTACAGCATTTAAAGCAGAAATTAAACTTATAAAAGAAGAAGTCAATCAAGTTAAGACGATGTCAAAGCAATATAAAGTTACAGGTTGGGAAGGTACAGGCAATGTTAAAATGAACCATGTATCTTCTTATTTTATTAACCTTATGGCGGATAATATTCGTAATGCTCGTCAGACTGTAGCGACAATTAGAGTTAAATTAGATGACCCTGACGCTGTAGGACGTGAAGAAGTAATTATTCGTGACGCAACCTTTGACAAACTTACTCTCATGGATTGGGAAGCAAAGAAATTAACGGAAGATGATTATGATTTTACTTTTACTGATTATGAAGTGCCTGTTACTGCTGACGCTTGATGTAATTGCAATTATTTTATTTTTAAAGGAGATAAGAAAGATGAATTTAGTTGATGTTTTATTAAATGCTGATGTAAGCGAAATTTTAAAAGAAGAAACAAAAAGAATCGAAATTGAACGTCTTAGTAAAGTTTTAGGTAAAAAATTTGAAATCGAAATAAAGCCAATTCCTGCTAAAAGATATACAGAAATTCAGAGTATTTCCGTTGATGTAGATAGTAAAACAAAAAATACTAATGTAAATTTATATAAAATGCAAATGCTTACTCTTTGTGATGGGATAAAAACACCAAATTTTGCAGATGAAAATTTATTAAAGCATTTTAATGCTTTTACGCCTATGGATTTGTTTAATAAATTGTTCTTGGCGGGAGAGATTGCCGATATTTCCAATGAAATAGGCAAGTTATCTGGTTATGATAACAAAAAAAATAAAAAGGATATTGAAGAAGTAAAAAACTGATAAAATCTGACGGTGAGGTAGCTATGCTATATTGGCTTTATGCAAAGCATCATATAAAACCGTCAGATTTTTATAATATGGGTAATGGCGAAAAAACTGTGATGAGAGCTTTTTTCTTGCAGGAAACAGAAGATATTAAGCAAATGCAGAAAAATTAAGGAGGGGTTTAGATGGCTAGTGATGTTATTGATTTTACTTTGCTTTTTATGGATCAAGTAACAAAACCTCTTCGTAATGTACAAATGGAAATGGAACGCACAGCTAGAATGCACCAGCGATTAGGTAATCAGATTCGACAAATTGGTAATGGTTTTAGTAATGTTGGTGAAAGTATGTTACCAATTGCAGCTGGAATTACAGCAATTGGTGCAGCAGGTGGTCGTGCTTTTATTGACTTTGACAGTATTATCACCGGAGCGGCGGCAAAAGCTGGAGCAACAGTAGAAGAAATGGAGATGATGCGCCAAAAGGCAAGTCAGTTTGGCGCTGATTTCCCGATAAGTGCCACTCAAGCAGCAGAAGGTATGGACAGATTAGCAGCCGCAGGTTATGACGCTAACCAAGTTGTTGGAGTTATGCCGTCGGTTATTACAGCAGCAGTAGCCAGTAGTGAGGACTTAGCTACGACCTCCGATGTTGTAAGTAACGCACTTAATATCTGGAACTTAAAACAAGGAGATATTGCCGCAAATGCTATGCGTGTGGCGGATGTTGTGCAGATGGCTGCCAACAAATCCAGCCTCGGCATGAATGATTTTGGTGTTGCCATGCAGTACGCAGGTGCACCGGCGGCGACTTTGGGCGTTAGTATCGAACAATTAGCTACAGCGATGGCAATAATGAAAAACAACGGTATTGAAGCAAGTACAATCGGTACATCACTTCGTTCTGTATTCTCACGACTTTCTGAACCACCAAAACCAGCAGCAGAAGCTATTGAAGCACTTGGACTACAGGTAAAGGACGCATCGGGTAATTTCCTTGGATTACAACCAATAGTAGAACAGTTGCGAGGTAAAATATTAAACCTTTCTAATACAGAACAGGTTGCTTATGCTAAGGCACTAGCGGGTGAAGAAGCATATAGTGGACTTTTAGCACTTGTAAAAACAGCACCAGAAGAATATCAAGCACTTCAAAATGCTATGGATAGTGCTACAGGTTCATCACAGGCTCAATTTGAAGTAATGAAAGGTACACTTAAAAATAGTATTGATGGTATGCTGGGGAGTCTTGAAAGTCTTGCTATTAATTTTGGTAGTGTATTGACTCCACAAATTAAGGCTGTAACAGATTCTATTGGCAGTTTTGCAGATATGATAAATGAACTTACGCCAGAAACCAAGTTATTAATTGGCAATATTTTAATGGGTACAGTAGCATTTACTGGTTTTATGCTGGCAACAGGCAAAGTTATAAGTATTGGTGGCGGAATTGTAAAACTTTATGGAGATATAGGGCTTGCTGCTAAGGGTGGAAGTATACACAATAAAGCATTACAATTTGCTGTATTAAATACCGTTAATGCTTATAAAAATTTAAATAAGGAAATTACTCTATTAAAAACAGCTCAAGATGGCAGCAAACAATCTCTATTCACAGGTATTTCTGCACAGATTAAACAAACAATAGATAGTTTAAAAAATAATAAACCGCAATTATATATAAACTTTAAAAAGGAATTTGACAGAATACGTGCTTTAAAATGGGTCGATATTACAACAGCAATAGTAAATGTAATGCCTAAAAATCCTATTTCTTCTGTAAAAACTACGGTAATAACACAATTACAGAAAATTAGAACATCAGCGATTTTGGCAACAGAATCTTTATCAAGAATGTATAGAACTTTTTACATGAGTAAGGCAATGGAAAGTTTTGCAAATAGTATAGGAAAGGCAACAAAAAGTATTTTTGGCTTAATTAAGGCAAGCTTTGCTTTTGCATTAACTCCTTTAGGAATTGCTTTAATTGCTATAGCAGGAGCAGCGTACCTTATTTATAAAAATTGGGATATGGTTGGTCCATATTTTATAAGCTTATGGGAACGTATTGAAACAGCTTTAATTGGTGCATGGAATAGGATAAAACCTGCATGGGACAGTCTAATGAATGTTATACCGAAATTAAAAATTGCTATATCTCCAGCACTTGTAGCTTTAGATAATATTTTCACTATGGCAATAAATGGGCAGGGAGCATTTGAACCATTAATTGCTGTATTGCAGATTGTAGCAAGTATTTTCGGTGGAGCATTGGTGGGAGCTTTTATTATTGCGGCTAATGTATTAGTTGGTACAGTAGTAGCAGCTATTAATGTAGTGGCGGCGATTATAACTGGTTTTCTCGGCGTCTTAGAAGGAATTATCACGTTTCTTACCGGCGTTTTTACAGGGAACTGGGAAATGGCATGGCAAGGAATTGTTAAAATCTTTGACAGTGTATTTTCTGCTATTAAAGGCATTGCAGATGGAATATTAGGTGGCGTAAAAGAAACCATAAACGGTATTATTAAAAGTATAAATTCTATTCAGTTTACTGTGCCAGATATTGTACCGGGTATAGGTGGCAAAACTTTTGAAGGATTAAATATTCCACTATTTGCAAATGGCGTTGAAAACTTTGCTGGTGGTCCTGCAATTATTCATGATAAAGGTGCTGAAATTGTAGACTTACCAAGTGGAACACGTGTAATACCACATGATAAATCTATTCAGACAGCATATGCGCAGGGACGACAAGACAATCAAAGTAACAGTAATAATTTTAATTTCAGTATTAATATTTATGGTGCAAATATGAAATCTGATGCTGATATGGACGAATTAGCAGATAAATTAATGCAGAGAATTTATTATCAAATGCAAAAACGTAGCATTAATATGAATGAGGGGGCGGTGTAATGGCTTCGATTTTGTCGTTTTTAAATCAGGCGGTAGATAGCCTTATAAGTTCAGGCTCTGGCTTAAATACAGGTTGTAAGTTGGTTTTAAGCTGTGCTGGTGAAAGTGTAACTTTTCCCGTATCGCCACCTTCTTTTGAAATAAGCAATGCTTATAATAATAGCACTGTAAATGTAAATTCTTTAGGTGATATAAATATGCTAGGAAAACGTGGATTAACTACAATTAAATTTTCTAGTTTTTTTCCAGCACAGGCTTATGATGATATTGTAAATACTACACCTGATAGTCCATATAGTTATGTCGAAAAAATAAACTCTTTTGCACAAAAAGGACAGCCTTGTAAATTAGCTATATCTAATACAAATATAAATCTTAATGTGAGTATCGATACCTTTGACTATAATGAAAAAGATGGTACTAGTGATGTTTATTTTTCCATTTCTTTAAGAGAATATCGATATGTATTACCAAATTCTAATAAATTAAATAATACAACAGGGCTTGCAAGTAGAGTAGCAGAGGAACGAAAAGAAAAAGTAATTAACTGGTATCCTGGTATGGATTTAATGGACGTAGCAGCACAGAGTGTGGGGCAGTTTTTCCCGATTGAGGAACAGGACGCAAAGCAGTTATCTGTATTTAGAACACTGGCAAAAACAAAAAATTTGAATGTCGGCACTGTACTCCATGTAACAAAGCAGTCTATTAAAATAAGTGATGATACGATTATAAATTTTTAAGGTGATAGTATGCTTATATGTAAATATACAGATCCACCACTTACACAAAAAGAACAGCAAGAATTACAGCAAAAGAAAAATAATAATGAAGCATACACTGAACCATTATCTGATTTTGATATTACAAATTTTGTAACGAAATGGACATGGAGCGGTGATAGTGAACAAGCAGCAAGAAAACTTGAATTTGAGATTGTTTATAATACCGTAGATAAAGACAGTGCCTTTACCGCCTTGAATTTAAAAGTGGGCGGTTTTATTTATTTATCTTACGCTGAAACGGAAGAATCTGAACCTGTTGAAATTTTTCAAGGTAGGATTTTTTACAGAAAAAGAAATTCCAATACCTTTACTTTTTCTTTTACTTGTTATGATGATATGGTTTATTTGGCAAAGTCGAAGGTACAGATGCTATTTGATGGAATTACAGTAACAGACGCTATAAAGCAGGTATGTACAGAAATAGGTATAAATGTATCTGCAAATATTCCACAGATTAATACAGTAGTAAGTTTTATCGCTGATGGTAAATCTTGCACAGAGGTTTTTAGAATGTTATTTGAGTATACCAAAGCCGATACAACAAATAATCAGAATGGTGAAGATTATACTGTAATTTGTTTAAACGGCGATGTAACGGTCATTAAAAAAGGTGAGCTAATTGAAAATTATATAGCTACTGATTTAACTGATATTGATAACTCGGAACACTCTGAGAGCATAGAAAGTATGGTAAATCGTATAAAATCTGTAGATGATAATGGTAATATATGCCAGGTCTTTACAGATGAAAATGATGTTACGCATTATGGCATGATACAAGACATCTATAAAATGCAACCACCTAAAGAGGGTGAAACAGTAGATAACGTAAAAATGGCAAAATCACGATTAAAAAGATTACAAGATGAAAGTTCCATTAAAGTAATTGGCAATATACAGTGTATTACCGGATATACGATTGAAGTGCAGGAAGAGCAACTCAAAGGCAAATTTTTTATAAAAAGTGATATGCATAATTTTAGTGGTAATATCCATACTATGGATTTAACTTTGGAATATATGCCAGAAACTCCAGAAGTGGCAGAGATAAAACAAGAAGATATTGCAACACCAGTATTTAAAAGCAGTAAACGTAAAAAAAATACTAGTAGCGGTAATGGAAGTTTAAAAGTAGATAGAGGACTTAGTACAGGTTTTGATGCTTGGGGTGGAACTACAATGGATAATGGGAGAAATGGGTGCGCTGAAGCTGTTGGAAAAATGGGAAGCTATTACAGCCCATTTTTAGCAGAGCAGTGTAATAATGGTGTTGTTGGTGTACCTTCTATGGTGGCAAATGCGGAGAGTGCGGGGATTTTAGAAGATTTTTCAACAGAAAATCTTGAAAAAGGCGATGTTATTGTTTATGGTAATGATGACCATGTAGTAATCTATGATGGTAATGGCGGATATTACGGCAATAGTAGCAGTAAAAACGTTGTGGTACATGGTAGAGATTACAATAGCCTAAACATGACACCAACAAAAATTATAAAAGCAAGCAAAGGATGATTAAATGAAAAAAACGGAAGATCCGTATAAAGCAATGTTAATGCTTTTTCGTAATGTTGGTGGTAAGGCGGGACTACAATCCACTGTACAAATTGGCACTATTGTAAGTCCACCACCAGAAATAAAAGTGCAATGGAATGGTATGCTACTTGATAAAAAGTGGTTTTATATAGATGATTACTGGTTGCAGGGGCATACAAGGCAGATACGAGGACATATAATTTCTGCTACCCAAAATCGTGGTGGTGGTGGCGGTGATGCTGCTTATGAAAGTCATAACCACGATATCGACAACGATTATACAGCTTCTATTATTTATACTGATACATGGCAAATTGGCGATAAAGTTTTAATGATACCGATTATGGGAGATGATAATAAAACAGTGAAACAGTTTTGGATATTAAGTAAAGGTAAAAGATTGGACGGTAATTGATATGGCTAATCCTTTTATGATAGGAAATACCGTAAATACTGAACAGTACAATACGCAAAAAGAATTTAAAGAATATGCATGGGATTTTTCTCGAAATTCTTTTATTTATAATGATGATGGTTCTATGAAAATAGTTACACGAAATGAAGCCATAAAAGTATGGGTATACAAAGTGTTGCAGACGGAACGATTTCGGTACGGCGCGTATTATGATGATTATGGGTTAGATTTGGAAAAATTCGTCGGTAAGGTAGCTAATGATGAAATAAATGCTAATGAATTATATAATGCTGTTAAAGAAACATTGCTTGTAAATCCGTACATTTTAGCGGTTAATAATATATCTGTCGAACAAGTAAATAAAAAGATAATTTTAAATCTAGAGCTTACCACTGTATATGGTAAATCCACACAGAAAATCGAGGTGTGATTTATGTATGTTTGAAATGGAAACAAGAAAAAATATCTTGGATAGATTAAAGCAATATTATACCGAAACAGCAGGCGATAAAGTAAATCTTGTTGAAGGCGGTTTTGCTTGGGATACGCTGTCTGCCAACTCTAAAGAATTTGAAAAAGCATATGCTGAAATGGCATTAATTATTGAAGCATCATTTCCGCAAACAAGTTGGGGTGATTGGCTCACAAAAAAAGCTGAAGAACATGGTATTATAAGGCAAGAAGCCACAAATTCTAGCGTTATTTTAACTATAACGGGACAGGCAGGAACTACCGTACAGGAAGGCTCATTATTCAGCACCAATGACGGGAAAAATTTTCTGACCGTGGAAAGTAAGAAAATAGAAGATGACGGTACAGTTGACATAAAAGCACAATCTCAAGATGTTGGCACAAATTGTAATGTGGATGCCGAGACGATAACGAAAATCCCTGTTAGTATTTATGGAGTGTCTGCTCTTACAAATAAAAGTTCAGCTTATGATGGCTTTGATGAAGAAACAGATGAAGAACTTTTAGAACGTTTGTTATTTAAAGTTAGGCAACCAGCTACAAGCGGAAATAAAAATCATTATGTTATATGGGCAACAAATGTTGAGGGTGTAGGTGGAGTAAAAGTATTGCCACTTTGGAACGGTAACGGCACTGTAAAAGTTATAATCACTGACGCTAAAAATGAAATAGCAAGCGAAGATTTGATTGCAAAAGTACAAAACTACATTGATGAGCAAAGACCGACAGGTGCGACCGTAACTGTGGTCAGCCCGAAACCGCTGAATATAGATATAAGTTTAAAAGTAACGAAAGGTAGCGGCAATATCGATGGCATTAAAAATGCTGTAAATGATTTTTTTAAAACAACTGCATTTAAAAGTGAATACGTATCTTATGCACAGGTCGGTAAAGTTATATTGGAAAAAACAGCGACAGGCGTACAAGATTATAGCGATTTGACGCTGAATAATCAGACAGAAAATATTGCGCTTACCGATGAACAGCTTCCGACTGTAGGGCAGGTGAATTTGATTGAGTGATGATATCTGGCTTCGGAAAAGTAAAATAGATATATTGCGATATTTGCCGTATAAACTACAAAAAGATTACAAATTTTATACTGTAAACACAGCAGAAAGCCTAGAACATGAAAACATACGCTTAATATTAAATAATTTATTGGACCAGTTATTTATAGATACGGCAACATGGGGACTTGATTATTTCGAGGAATTTTTAAATATTATTCCGAAAGCAAATGACGATTATCAGACTCGCCGCACACGCATCAAAATTTTATTAAATGCGCATGATGTATCTACAATTAAATTCATGACCGATTTAGCAAATAAATTTATTTCAGATAAATCAGCGCAGATAATAGAACACAATTCGGAATACTGGTTTGAAGTGTTTTTTAATATAGACGGGCTTATATCTTTAGGAGATTTAAGAGCGGCTATAGAACTATATAAACCGGCACATTTAGGATTTAAAATTGTTTTTTATATATTGAGTAAAATTTTAACAAGCCA
>OGQF01001067.1_pt1 | contig 20643 bp, 17 predicted proteins | sample 1553141 | NCBI WGS metagenome assembly OGQF01 (sample SAMEA2580005, study PRJEB22360) | human gut metagenome | biome: human gut; feature: human-associated habitat; material: faeces | place: Denmark | collected 2008/2010
AAGGGAAAATGGTTCCAGCCTCTCCCATACGCAAGTTGGTTCCTTATGCCAACCGGGCAAAAGAAAGAGGCATACGGGTCTTTCACTTAAATATTGGTCAACCGGATATTGCAACACCAGAGATTGCCTTAGAAGTAGTAAGACGTTTACAAATGTCTGTCATTGAATATACTGATTCTGCCGGCAACCATACATTACGTTCCAAATTGGCCAGTTACTACCAAAAGCTAGGAATTTCGATCGATGAAGACAATATTCTAATTACCACAGGAGGCTCTGAAGCCATTCTTTTTGCTTTTATGAGCACGCTGAACGAAGGAAATGAAATCATCATTCCAGAGCCTTTTTATGCCAACTATGCAGCATTTGCCATTATGGTTGGTGCTAAAATAAAAACCGTAACTGCCACCATCGAAAATAATTTCGCCTTACCACCTATCAGCGAATTTGAAAAACAGATAACTCCCAAAACCAAAGGAGTTGTCATTATCAATCCCAACAACCCGACAGGCTACCTCTATTCCCAAGCGGAATTAGAAGCATTGGGTAAAATGATTAAAAAACATAATCTATACCTATATTCAGACGAAGTTTACAGACGATATTGCTACGACGGATTAAAACATTTTTCCGTAATGAACCTGAAAGGAATCGAGGAAAATACAATTCTATTCGATTCGATGTCAAAAAGATACAGCGAATGCGGAATACGCGTCGGAGCCATTATCAGTCGTAATAAAGAAATATTAAATACTTCTCTCAAATTTGGAATGGCCCGTCTGTGTCCCCCTGCCTTGGGACAAATTGCAGCAGAAGCTTCATTGGAAACCTCAGATGAATACTTCCACAATGTGTATGAAGAGTATATCCGTAGAAGAGATTTTATGGTCAAAGCCTTAAATAAAATGCCCGGTGTCGTATGCCCCACACCGCAGGGAGCTTTCTATTCCATAGTCAAGCTTCCGGTTGACGACTCCGAAAAATTTGCCCGCTGGCTATTGGAAGAATTTGATTACAATCGCCAAACAGTCATGCTGGCTCCGGCTAACGGATTCTATCACACTCCCGGCCTCGGAAAAAATGAAGTCAGAATAGCTTATGTTCTTAAAATTAGTGATCTACAAAAAGCCATGGAAGTACTGGCTGTTGCATTGAAAACATATCCAGGCAGAACAGAATAATGGGAGAATCATTATTTAAAGCCTAAAAGCAGCAATCTTTTCTCAGGAATTGACAGCTTTTAGGCTTTAGTTTCTCGGCTTGTCGCTTTTTTATTATCTTTGTACCCGAAAAAGAGTGGATTTTCCATTCAGTATCTAATTTAAAATATTACTATGACATCGGACTCTGAATTTGACAGTATCAGGCCTTATTGTGGCAATGAAGTAAAAACAGCTGCAATGCGTCTCTCTCAATCTCCTGAATTCCTAGAGTTGTTTTCAAAACTGCTCAAAATAGACAAAGACTTTGTGGTAAAAGGTCTTCAACAGATTTCTACGAGAGACCAGTTTCAAGTGAACTTCTTCGGTCCTGCCATTCAGGCATTAATGAAGATGACTACCGATGGCGTTACTGTCGAAGGACTCGAATTGGTAGATAAAAATACCTCCTACACATTCATGTCCAACCATCGGGACATTATTTTAGACTCAGCCATACTCAACGTACTGCTACGAGGATATGAAGCCAAATACACACGACCGGCAATCGGAAGCAATCTTTTAATTAACGATTGGGTTACCGACTTTGTAAAACTGAATTCATGTTTTGTAATTGAACGAGACATTACAGTACGCGAAATGCTGACCAGTTCATCTATCCGCTCAAAATATATCCGAGAAACAATCAATGAAAATCAGGATTCTATTTGGATTGCAGAAAAAGAAGGACGCACCAAGAACGGAGATGATCGCACTCAACAAGCCCTTTTAAAAATGCTGAAGATGAGTGGTGTACCAAATTTTGCAGCAAACTTTAAAGAGTTACGTATCATGCCGTTGGCTATCTCTTACGAATGGGAACCATGTGATGCCCTGAAAACACAGGAATTATACACCCGCACTGTCGGAGAATATATCAAAACTCCTGAAGACGACATGAATAGCATGTTGACCGGATTAAGCAGTTATAAAGGACGTGTACACTTCCACATAGATAGATTGACCGATGCCGAATTAGATGAATTAAACAAACTCCCGACAAATGGAGACAGAGTTGAAGCATTGGCCAACATCATTGATAATAAAATTCATCGCAACTTTAAACTGTGGCCCAATAATTATATTGCCTACGATTTATTGCACTCTGTGAATAAATTTTCTGCTTTCTACACGCAAGAAGAAAAAGAAAAATTCATGCAAGTAATGACTCAGAAAATAGATAGATTAGAAGGTAATATTTCCATGCTTAACAATATTTATTTGGAAATATACGCAAATCCGGTCAAAAACAATTTGAAACTTTAAAAGCAGAATATGAAAATCATCCGATTACTGATCATGCTGACGGCTTTCCTCATCATGGTTTCAAGCGCATTGATACTTTTTGCACCAAGCGATCTTAAAACTCCGGTGTACATCAATATTGCAGCTATGGCATGTTTAGTAGCTGTTATTACTCTTTTAAATTTTCATAAACAAAAAGAAAACAAAGGGTAATGTATCGAGTTAAACGCACTATTTACGTAGACAATCAAGCCATTGATGTCTGGTTTGGATTGGTAAGCAAAACCAAAAATGGGAAAAATGGCAAATATACGGTCTATATGCTGACGGATGACCCCAACAAACCACTTAACCATGCTGAGCCTATACTCAGTAATATCACTTCGAAAGAAACAGCTATCAAACGGGCAATTGAATATGCCAAAGATTTGTTTCACAACCTATTGGAAAATCAGAAATTGTAATTACACATAAGAGATATAAACATGGAAAGAAAAGTCAGAGTAAGATTTGCACCCAGTCCTACCGGGGCATTACACTTAGGCGGCGTTAGAACAGCACTCTTCAACTATTTGTTTGCACGCCATCACGGAGGCGATTTCCTTTTGAGAATAGAAGATACTGACCAGACCAGATACGTTCCTGGAGCTGAAGAATATATCATCGAATCGTTAAAATGGTGTGGGCTCACCGTTGACGAGGGTGTCGGTGTTGGAGGCGAATATGGACCTTACCGACAAAGCGAACGCAAAGAAATGTACAGACAATATGCCCTCCAACTTGTCGAATCCGGAAATGCATACTACTCATTTGATACGGCAGAAGAGTTGGATGCATTACGAAAAGAAAGCGAAGGCAAAGGAGAAACCTTCATGTACAATGCAAAAAGCAGAGGAAGTTTAAAAAACTCTCTGAATTTGTCTAAAGAAGAAGTACAAAAATTATTGGATGCAGGAACTCACTACGTAATTCGCTTTAAAATGCCCGAAAACGAGGATTTAAAGCTATATGACATCATCCGTGGAGAAGTACACTTCAACAGCTCATTATTGGACGATAAAGTGCTTTATAAATCCGATGGCATGCCTACATACCATTTGGCAAATATCGTTGACGACCATCTGATGAAAATCAGCCACGTAATCCGCGGAGAAGAATGGCTGCCTTCACTTCCGCTCCATGTTTTATTATATAGAGCATTCGGTTGGGAAGACACCATGCCGGAATTTGCTCACCTGCCATTGATTCTTAAGCCGGTAGGAAACGGTAAATTAAGCAAACGCGATGGTAATAAAATGGGATTCCCGGTATTCCCGATGGAATTTACAGATCCTGCAACAGGAGAAAAGTGGCATGGATATAAAGAAGACGGATATTTTCCTGAAGCATTCATCAACATGTTGGCTCTCTTAGGATGGAATCCGGGAACAGAACAGGAAATCTTTAATCTAGAAGAACTTTGCCAACAATTCTCTTTGGATCGCGTCAAGAAATCAGGTGCAAAATTCGATCCGGAAAAGACCAAATGGTTCAACCATAAATATCTAATTGCAAAATCAGATTCAGAGCTTTCTGAATTAGTCAAACCATATCTGGAAGCCGATGGATTGACTTTTGACAAAGCCAAAGTAGAACGTATCTGTGCATTGATGAAAGAACGTTACAACTTTGTAGCCGATCTTTATGAAGATTGTAAATTCTTTTTTGTAGCACCTACAGAGTTCAATGAAAAAGACTCTAAAAAATATTGGAAAGAAGATACACCGGCCCTTATGAAAGAATTGCTGGACATCCTAAAGTCTATCGATGACTATTCATTTGCCAATACAGACAAAATCATTTCTGCATGGATTACTGAAAAACAATTAGGCTTCGGTAAAGTCATGAATCCTTTCCGTGTTGCAATTATCGGTGCTGCCAAAGGACCTCATATGTTTGATGTCATCGAAATAATCGGTAAAGAAGAAACCATACAACGTATGGAAAAAGCAATAGAAACTATGTAATAAAAAAGGTAGCTTAAAGCTACCTTTTTTATTATAATTAAAACCCATAATATCTCTTATATTGGATACTTTTAATCTTACACAAACCTGTCCAAGTAGATTCTGGGATTGCCTCAATAGAAATGTCGTTGGGATCATTATTTACCTTAAATTTAGTAATCGTTCCGCCTGTTGAAGCCGGTAAAGATGGGTCATAACTAGCTACATAAAAACAATCCGAACTGGTTTCAAATATCAAATCATAGTGCATACAAGTAATTTCATGTGTACCGAAATCTTTTATTAGCTTGGATTTACCTGATTGAAAATCGTATGCATACAATTTAGAATCGGTTGCATAAATCAAGAACGTCCTCAAAGCACTCGCTCCAAAAAAACGGGCATTCTCAAATTCAGGACAATTCTCAAGTTCATATTTTCCCTTTTTGACAAAAGCATCAGATGTACCCCAAGATTGTTCGATACTATAGCTATACAAATAATATTTGCTGTTTTCAGTATCTTTCAAGATGGTATAAGTATAACCTGTCAGAAAACGTGAATTGATAGTCGTAACATAATCCAATCCCGGTTTCCAGGAAAAAATACCAATATCGTTTCGTGTGTCATTCAATGAATCACAATATCCTGTAGTAGTGCCCATACCACCGGAACCACCAATTTTAAGGAAACGCTTATCTTTATTATTATAAATAACAAAACTCTGGCGTCCTTGTTCTATATTTACACCTATTTTATCCCCTACAGCAAAAAAATCATAACTTCCTTTATAGCGATTTGCCGGTTGCCCAAAAATTTCACCTTGATTCAAATCATTTATATGGAATAAATTATTTCCAACAATAGCTATTCGCTGATAATTTCTCACTTGTATGGCATCTTTTAAGACAAATTCATCAACAACCGTCGGATCATAGAAACTGTATTTAAAATTAGTCTGCTCTCCTCCTACTAAATTCTTTCTATCTAGCAAATAGGTTCCTTCTTCTGTCGATATATGTATCATGTTTTTACTATGATAATCAGCCACCCACAAATTAACCGGTTTTTTCAATGGTGGTAAGCCACTATCTTTTATTATATCCTTTAAAATAGTAGTATCTTTAACTATTGACACCATATCCATTTGAATAAAACCTTCATCATTCTCTCCCAATACAACCCATCCTGATGATTGAACATTTTGGACAATCACACCTACCATTTTCAAATATTCCACAGTATTGACGGTATCCGTTATCTTCAAATACAGAGTATAATTCCCGGCAGACAATGCAACCGGATAATTCAGCTCAGCAGCATTACCCAAATCATATTCTTTACGGTTTCCTACATTTGCTGATATCATTTTCCATTCATAGATTAAATTATTATTGTCGCCCAACTTGAAACTGATTTCAGGCTTAATCTTAATGGTATCAACAAAAGCTGTCACGTTATAAGTCGTATCAACAAACCCCATATCTCCAATTGTTACCTCATTTATTTCATGGTAATCATAATTCCCTTCATCCTTATAGCAACTGCTAAACATCCAATTGCCCAACACAAGCAATAGAATTACATATAATATTTTTTTCATAATACCTTTTTTTACAAATTACTAAATCAACGGACCGACTGTCATCTTTACCGGCTTCCCATCTTTGTCCACCTCGTCTTCATAAACAGTCTCGCCTTTGGCATCCATATCTTTCAAATAACGGTCTAAACTCTGCCCTAGTACCCTTTGCCTACCCATAGTCATTTCATTTGCATCATCAAAATCGGTTAGCTGCAAACCAAACATACTACAAAGCAAATTCAATTTTTTTCTAGTACATTTACCTAGGTAATTATAAGTCCATGCCTTAGGTTGGTATATACCATCGGTAAAGCCTATGACATGCCTGATGACGTTGATGATTTTAGTCTTATCCGTATAGTCTTGCTCTAAAGGACGCCAATACTTTAAAGGCAAATCAAAATACTCATTTGCTTCCAATTCCAATGTTAAATAATAAACCGTATCCAACATTTTAGCCTGCCTGTGTCCGGTTATCGGAATAAATGTTTCTCTTTCTCCGCCTTTGATTACATACTGCTGTTCCAATGCATCATAATCCTCTCCGACAACTGCGTCCGTGGCAGTATCTACAACATGAACTTTAAATGGTCTGTCATAATCCACCACATTCCCCATCACCCTAACTTTAACATTAAAAGTCGTATCATTACCAAGCAATACAGTAAAAGGTAATAAAGTTGTATCGGTGTAAGCAAACAACTCCGGGTCTCCATAGTTGGTAGGCGGGATTGTCTGTACGGCAAAATAAATACCCGGCTTTCCTTCGTAATCCATCATTTCCTTTTCACAACGCCAAAACAGCAGGAGTGAAAATACAAATCCTATAATTAAAAAACTCTTTTTCATAACTTTTACTTTTGATTTTCTCCTCTGTAGTCCATTTCAGACTGGGGCAGACTGAATAAATAAAAACTCTTCTCCATCGGAATCTTTTCACCAACTATAGTTCCTGAGGGCAGTTCTTTTTTGAACAAACGTTTATAGAACCAAAACAATTGGCCTTCACCAATAAATTCCTTGCGATACTCCTTCTCGATATAAGGCATCAATTCAGCTTCATCAGGTATTTTGGCAATATTTCTAGCATTGCGTACCGTATTCAGGTATTCCCGTGCTTTCACCGGATCCGGACAACATTCTGCCGCTATATAATACATTTCTGAAATGCGGATAAGCGGCACCATATAGAAATGATCCGGACTAGAACTTTCAGTTCCCGCCTTATCCTGTCCCATATATTTTATAAAATGGCGGGTATTATTGTTATCCGGATCTTTCATATCCTGGAACCAATAGGAATTCCGATAATCATTCACATCCCCTTCATAAACAATCTTTTGTATATCAGGATTGACCCTCAATACCGCAGTTTCTCCCAAACTACTGCTAAATGAAGCTTCATAATACAGCTGTGTACGCTTCAGATTATACATACCAAACAATATCTCCGTCATATATACTCTATCTTCTACACCAGATGCTGTTGCTGCATCGCCAGTAACAAAAGGAAACCACGCATTATCTTCCTGTGCCTCTTTAATGACTTTGGAAGCATAATTAAAGGCTTTTTCTTTATCCCCAAAATACAAGGCAGCTCTGGCTGTCAAACCTAAGACTGCATAATAATTCAAACGAACTTGTCTGTAGCGCATTGCGTTGGATGCTCCACCCTCCTCTTCACTAAAAAGAGGACCTTCTGTAATCACCGGATCATAACCTTCTAAGAGTTTCTCGGCTTCTGTCAAATCATTCGTGATTTTCTCTACCACAACACTGGCCTTCGATAAAGACAACATCACCGGTTCGGAAGAGGTTGCATAAGGGATACAATCCACTTCCTTATCTTCACTATAGATAGGTCCATATATTCTAAACAGTTCAAAATGCAACATGGCACGCAAAGCCAAAGCCTCTCCTTTTATCACATGATAATATTGATCATTCAATACTCCGCGGTCACTTTCACAATGTTCCAACAAGGTATTGATGTTAGCAAGCAAAAAATAAGCTCGCTGCCAAATTCCGCTACTGGCAGCACTCTGCCGGGCTCCCGGATCATAAGTCGCCAACCCACGATATACGTGTTCATCCTGTCGGCAATTGTAACATTGTGCCATGATATCAAAAGGCTGGATTAAAGACAGACCATAGAGACTACGGTTCATCAAATCAATATAAATACCATTCAACGCTGTCATAAATCCCTCCGGATTATTATAGAGGTTGTCTTCCATGATTCTGTCCTCTGATTTCACTTGCAGCCAACTCTCGCAAGACAGCATGCTGAAGCAGACCAAAACAAGCAACAGACTTTTTATTTTTAATATAACGTTCATAATTCTTATTTTTAAAATCTTATACCCACTGAAAATGTAATCGTACGAGCAAACGGATAATCGATCCCCCGTTCTTCTTTAAAAGAAGATATTCTGAAAATATCATTCATATATGCCCGGATTGTCAAACCTTCCATACCTGCATATCTTAACCAGGAAGCGGTTGTCTCATATCCCAAAGTGATTGACTCACCGGAAAAAGTATTCTCCGTAACAATAAATCGTGAAGAAATCGGTGTGGAAGTCAAATCGGTAATGGATTTAAACTTGGCTTTATCGCCCGGCTTTTTCCAACGGTCATGCAGAGCACGCTTATCTTGATTAACGTTCAAATCCGTTTGCTTGATATTCTCCACTTTATTATACAAAGCAGTAGCCATAACCTGAGCTCCAAAACGATAACGGAAATTCAAAGAAGCAGAAAAACCCTTGTAGTAGAAAGATGTACCGACAACGCCTTCTACATCCGGCACTGTACAACCTACAACCACTTCGTCCGAGTTTGAATGCTTGAAAGTCTGTGTTCCGTCTCTTTTCAAGAATACTTCCCGACCGGTTGCCGGATCAATTCCCAGTGAACGGACAGCCCATAAATCATCAGGACTTGCACCTTCATAATAACGGTTTAAGGCTGTTGTACTACCCCATTCATTTAAGTCATCCAAATGATTCCCGATATCTTTGTATTTCGTACGTGTATGACGGGCATTTAAGTTAATACTCCATGACAAATCTTTCTTTTTCAATGCCACAACACTGATAGAAGCTGTATATCCTCTGGAAATCTGACGTCCCAAATTAGAGTATATAGAAGATGTTCCGGTTGAAGGAGCCACATTGATAGTCATCAATAATGGGTCTGTATCTTTAAAGAAATAATCATAACTTCCACGGATACGGTTGTCCCAGAATGTCACATCTACACCGATATTTTTATCCAAAGTACGCTGCCATTCCAAATTCTTACTACCGAATTTATCAATTAGGGCACTGGAACCAAACATATTCTGCAACTCTACATTGTACAAATAAGTCTTTTGAGCTATATAAGCATCAAAATTCTGGTTACCGGGATTACCGATAGAAGCACGGACTTTTAAATTATTGATAAATCCCAAATTCTTTATAAAAGACTCGTTATGGATATTCCATGCCAAACCGACAGACCAAGTAGTAGAAAACAGTTTATTTGCACCGAAAGCTGAAGCTCCGTCTGCACGCAGGTTAAAGTCCATCAAATACCGGTTTTTATAGGAATAGTTCATATTCATGTAAAAACTTGTTGCTCGTCTGCTGGATTTGCTGTATGTAGGCTTCTGATTTTCCTGGAAACCGGTAGAATATGCCGGGTTTGTATGGAATTCATCATTGAAACCAACTACATTATAACCGGATGATTCTTTTTTATTTTCATTAAAAGACCAACCGCCGACAAAGTTCAACTGATGGGTATTATTAAATATCTTACCAAAGATAATGTCTACACTTCCATCGTACGAGAAAGTTTCGTTATGAGTTTGAGCAAAAGAACCTTTCTTTAATTTTTCCGTTTCCAAAAAGTCCGGATGTCTCGGTGATTTAAAGGTCTCTGTTTTAGTAACACCCTTGGTGATACCAATTCGGGCACGTAAACGCAAAGAAGAAAATGGAGTCCACTCTGCATTGAAATTATCCCTCAACTGCAAATCTTTAGTATCATTTGTATTCTTGATATGCCATGAATACAACGGATTTACAACATCTTCATCTCCTAATTCTTCTCCTTCTTCCAAATACATTGGAATGGTACCATCAGGCAATGTCTTTCTATAATATGGATTCGCTTTCGCAAACTCTGAAAATGCCAATGGTTCACGACTAGAATTCAAGATATCCAAAGACACTTTATTGGAAAATAAAAGAGTTTTCCGTCTATAAATCAAATCGACATTCATGGAAACTCCTCCTCTGTCCGAACCTTTCATCACACCATTGTTATTGTTATAGCTTACTCCCAAACCGTAACGCATTGCCTCGTCTCCACCATCAATATATAGATTGTGTCTGTGATTGAACACCGTACGCAAAGGTTCGCTCAACCAATAAGTATCAACCCCTCTCAATATTTCCTTATAACGTTTAAAATAATCCTGATTATTAATAGCTACAGAACCCCAATGTATATCCAAACCAACAGGATCATAGCGACCTGTCAATCTTTCAAACTCCAGCTTTTCTGCCGAATTCATCAAATTATAATCTGTCAAATCGGCAAATTGAATTCCAAAATTACCATTATATGATACTCGCAACTGACCGGCTTCCGGAGCTTTGGTCTCAACAACTACCACTCCGTTGGCAGCCTTTGAACCATAAATAGCTGTAGAAGCAGCATCCTTCAGGATTGTCACACTGGCTACACGATCCATGTTCAAGTTCATGATTACAGACAAGGTTGTTTCAACACCATCCAATATAAACAAAGGCTGATTCGGATCGTTTTCGTATTCTGTACTCAACCCGGCAATACTCGTTTTACCACGAATTTCAATAGTCGGCATTCTATTAGGGTCTGAACCGAATTGCTTGCTTTCCATCACCATCATGGCAGGATCCAAAGTCTTCAAGCTCTGAATGATATTAGCAGTACCTATCATCTTTAAATCATCGGCAGTATAAGTATTGGCAGAACCGGTGAAACTATTCTTATCTCGAGAATAAATACCTGTAACAACAACTTCATTCAAACTTTCCGCATTTTCCTCCATTGTCACTTCAATCGGCTCATCTACTTTTTTAATCAAGACCTCTTCCGTTTTCATTCCGACAAAAGAAAACAATAACGTTTTTCCAACAGGGTCCGGCAATGTCAAATCAAATCGACCGTTAGGGTCAGTTACACTTCCTAAAGTAGTACCTTTGATAACGACAGTCACACCAGGTAATGGATCTCCTTTTTTATCGATAACCTTACCTCTTACCTTTTGCCCCTGAACACTTTGCTTTTGCGCCTGCACTGCTCTTACGATAATCGTATTTTCCTCGATTTCTGCATAGAATCCAGAACCTTGCAATGCCATATTCAAAGCCTTGTCCAAATTTTCATTTTGTACTGATACAGTAATTCCTGACAATTTTTTTGTTTTAGAATAGTCATAAATGAATCCGACATCGCATTGGCTTTTTACAGCTGCTATCAATTCCTCTAAATTGGCATTTTTCAAGTTTAAAGTAATCTTTTGATGCTGCATGCTCCCATTTGCAAGCAATTCTAAATTGAAAACAATAAACAATGCCAAAAAATAAGTCGCTTTTTTAAAGCTACAATACCTCCTCCTAAATCCTGGCAGAGGTATTCCTATTCTTTCTTTTTCCATAAGTTTGTAAAATTGGTTTTAAATTTCACCCATTAAAACGTTTGATTAATCATTTTGTGTGACAACTTTTAGAAAAAAAATAGCAATCACGACTTTTTTGCAAAAAATATCTCTTTTCCAGCTAAATGAAAGTGTTACGAATAATAACAGAAAGACAATGATTACATTCGTCTACAACGAATCCCCATAACGAGCCTCTATCTCATCAAATACCTGCCAAAGCGCTTCAATAGAAGGCGCTTGCAACATACGGATACGCAAATCCCTGAAATGCGGCAAACCCTTAAACATTGCAGCCATATGCCGGCGCATATGCAATAAACCACGCACTTCATCAATCCACTCTACCGAAAGCATAATCTGTTCTTTTATAATCTCTATCTGCTCTCGCACAGAAAGGTCTGGCATAAGCTCTCCCGTTTCAAAATAATGCTTGATTTGTCTGAATATCCACGGACGGCCTATCGTTGCTCTCCCTATCATCACTCCGTCCACTCCATAGCGCTCAAAAGCCTCTTTAGCACGCTCCGGTGAAGTAATATCTCCATTACCTAAAATCGGTATTTTAATGCGCGGATTATTCTTTACCCTTCCTATCGGCTCCCAATCCGCTTCGCCTGTATACATTTGCGACCGCGTACGTCCATGGATTGCCAAAGCCTGTATCCCGACATCCTGCAGACGCTCTGCTATATCTTCAATGATAATATTTTCACAATCCCAACCTAAACGCGTTTTAGCCGTTACAGGCAAATGGACGGCTTCCACAACACTCTTTGCCATCTCTACCATCAAAGGTATATCTCTTAATAATCCGGCTCCTGCTCCTTTCTGCGCTACCCGCTTTACAGGACAACCGAAATTTATGTCTATGAAATCCGGTTTTACCTCTTCGACAATTTTGGCCGCTTCTACCATTGAATCAATATAACGACCATAAATCTGAATGGTTACAGGACGCTCGTGCTCATCAATAGTCAATTTCTTGACAGACTTGTTTACCGAACGAACCAAAGCATCTGCCGAAACGAACTCGGAATAAAGCCAGTCTGCACCATATTTCTTACAGAACTTCCTAAACGGAGGATTGGTCACATCTTCCATCGGCGCCAATATCAAAGGACGCTCTCCCACTTCTACGCCTGCAATTTTCATAAATTTATTTATTCAGATAATTTAAACTCCAATATTCGTCTCTTTGGCACAAATGCTTTAAATTTACGGCAAAAATACAGAAAAATGCTGATATTGAAAATTCTCCTCATTGCTTTAAGTTTTCTCGCTTCCGACGGGAAATGGATACGTGTCAATACTTCCGAACATGTATCTTTTTTATTTCCCAATACACCACAAAAATTGAAACAGGAAATAAACGGCATTCCATCAACTATTTACCAAACAAAAGATCTTGTCTGTGTAGCAGGAGTTGTCTGCTCTGACTTTTCTGTCAAAAAAATAAAAATGACAAATGATATTGCACAAGCTCTTTATGAAGAATTAAAAGCCGGAACCTTAAGTATAGAAACAGCTATCTTGAAAAATGAAACCACTGTACCTTATGAGAATATGCTTATCAAAGAAATTGAATATTCCATCATCAAGGATAAACACGAAATGACTTATTTTAAGAGATTTATATTTAGAGATAACTACATCTACCAAATTTCTATCGGAGGACTCAACCGCTATACAGAAACCTTGTTGAAACAGCGGGAGATATTCTTCAATTCTTTTACTTTTGAAACTGAAGACAAAACTTCAAAAAATGATTCAAACAACTGAGATTATTAAATACAAAACATAAAGAGACATGAAGACTATTTTATCATTCCTATGCCTTTTAATTGCATCAACGGTTTTTTCTCAAACTCAGCTGAAAAATAGAGATACAACCGAACAAAAAAATGCCCTCAGTGTATCGGAACTTTTTGTCATAGGCAAAAAAACATACCAAGAAGATTATACCCCTTTCAAAGGACATTCCCGTGGTTTTCATGTAGGTTTTATGAATTTTGCCCATTTGCCGGAAATGTATGACGGAATGAAACTGAAAGGCTCCGGCTCATTCACTTTTCAATTCAATATTTTCAATCATAATATCGGTTTAAACAAACGAAATAACATTGGACTCATTACAGGACTAGGACTTGAATACCAACGTTTCAGATTTGATAATTCTGATTATACCCTTGCAAAAATAGACGGGACAACATTTCTTGTCAACGCCAAAGAGAGATATAGTGATATTGAAAGTGTTAAACGCAGTAGCTTCAAAAACCTCTATCTAACTATCCCATTGATGCTTGAAGTACAATTTCCTGCTTCCAAGTATGCAAGCAAACGGTTCTATGTATCCGGAGGCTTTATGGGCGGTGTAAGAATGCATTCAAAAACCAAAGTTGTCTACCACAACACAAACCACAAAATAGAAAAGCAAAAACAAAAAGGAAATTTCAATGTCGTGCCATTCAAAGTAGATGCCATAGCACGTATCGGTTATAGCAAAATCAGTATATGGGGCGGCTATACTATTACCAACCTTTTCAAAGATAAAAATCTGACAGATTTAAATGTTTATACGATAGGATTTGGATTGAATATTTGATAAAAATAAACACGCCCTGCAGCTAATCTGTAGGGCATTCATTTTTTTTCACCTGCATAATACTGGTCTGACGGTCAATCGAAGCTTGATGAATCGCTTTGAATATTTTCTCTAAAAATTCCGAATCCAAACCTTGTTTATCTCCATAGGCAAAAACCTTTTGTAATATTTTTTCCCAACGTCCAGCTTGTAATATAGTGATATTATTCTGCTTTTTATATTGACCGATTTCATCAGACACCTTCATCCGAAGTGCCAATAAATCCAACAATTCACTATCTATAACATCAATACGGGCTCGCAATTCATCTATACTTTCGCGGTATTGAATATTTTCTGTATGAGCATGACGTATCACCAACTCCCCTAACATTTCACCGACACTTTCAGGTGTCAATTGCTGGGCAGCATCACTCAAAGCTGCATCCGGACAAATATGCGATTCTATAATCAGTCCGTCAAACCCTAAATCCATAGCTTGCTGAGCTATTTCCGGCACATACATACGTTTCCCCGCAATGTGACTCGGATCACACAACATCAGCATTTCCGGATAACGCCGCCTGATTTCAATAGGCAACTGCCACTGCGGTACATTCCGATATTTATGTTTTCCATAAGCTGAAAAACCTCGATGAATCACTCCCAGCTTCTTCAATCCTGCCATATTCAGCCGCTCCAAAGCCCCTATCCAAAGCTCAACATCCGGGTTTACCGGATTCTTTACCAATACCGGAATATCTGTACCTTTCAAAGCATCTGCTATTTCCTGCATTGCAAAAGGATTGGCTGATGTACGCGCACCTATCCACAACATATCTATTCCGGCTTTTAAAGCTTCGTGTACATGGTGAATATTGGCAACCTCTGTTGAAATTTTCATACCCAACTCTTTACGCACACGCAAAAGCCAGGGTAATCCAATCTCCCCAACTCCTTCAAAACAATTGGGCCGTGTGCGAGGTTTCCAAAGCCCTGCCCGCAATACATTGATTCCTCTGCTCTTCAAATCATAAGCTGTCAGAAACACCTGTTCCTCATTCTCCGCACTACACGGACCTGCAATCACCAGCGGACGTGCTATATTTTCAAATAAACCCCAGTCTTCAACTTTCTGCAACTCCAGTTTCATATTCCGATATCCTTTCAATTTCAACTTGCATAGTTAGAATATTTTTCCGAAATAGGTGTATCTTTGCAGACATAATTTTCAAATGAAAGCCATGTCTGATAACAAAACGCTATTTTTACTTGATGCATATGCTTTGATATATCGCTCATATTATGCCTTTATCAATAATCCTCGAATTACAACTACAGGGATTAATACATCAGCAACCTTCGGTTTTGCCAATTTCTTGCTGGAATTACTTGAACTGGAAAAACCGACTCATATTGCTATTATTTTCGATCCGGACGGTCCTACTTTCAGGCATGAAATGTATGAAGCTTACAAAGCCCAGCGTCCTCCCATGCCTGAAGACTTGAAAAAATCTGTACCCTACATCAAACAGATTATCCAAGGGATGGGTATTTCCTGCATAGACGTACCGGGTTACGAGGCAGATGATGTTATCGGCACTTTAGCAAAAAAAGCAGAAAAAGAAGGATATACGGTCTACATGATTACACCGGATAAAGACTATGCACAATTGGTCAGCGACAAGGTTTTCATGTATAAACCGGGACGATCCGGCAATAAATCTGAAGTATGGGGAATTCCTGAAGTACTCGATCATTTCGGTATCGAACGAGTTGATCAGGTCATTGATATATTAGGATTAATGGGCGACACTGCCGACAATGTTCCGGGATGCGCCGGAATAGGTCCCAAAAGTGCATCATCCCTCGTATATAAATATGGAGATATTGATGGTATATATGCGCACATCGATGAACTGAAAGGCAAACAAAAAGAAAATTTGTTGACCTGCCAATCTACTGTACAACTTTCCCGTACATTGGTGACTATCTGTACTGAAGTACCTACAGATATATCCACTGACAATTTGGAAAAACAGCAAATAAAAACAGAGATATTGGAACCGCTTTTCAAAGAATTAGAGCTTTTTTCATTGTCTCGGAGAATATTAAACGCAGAACATCAAGAAGAACATATAGAAAAATTGACAGATATAAAAGTTGAATATCAAGACTTTAATCAGAATATTTCTGCCCTATTGGAAAAATTAGACAATGCCAATACATTTGCGCTTTTTGCCTCCTTTGAAGAAGGAACTTTATATAATTCTCGACCTGTATCGCTTGCTTTTTCTATTCAAAAACACACGGTCGGTTATATAAATTTACCGACAGACGAAACAGCTGTTGACATCATTCTACGCTTTAAGCCTTTATTTGAAAATAGAGAAAAAAAACTCATTTCCATTGATGCCAAAAATGATGTTATTTGGCTAAAACGCGCAGGTATCGAAGTAAAAAATCAGATATTTGATGTAAAAATCGCACATTATCTGTTACAACCGGATATGTCCCATGATTTAAGCCGGATGGCATTGGAATATCTGAATTACAAATTATCAAACGAAAAGCAAGAAAACCAACAACTGACTCTCCAGTTTGATGAAGAGGTTGCTGAAGACAATGATTACTGCGAGAAAACGGATGTTATTTTCCAATTAAAGGAAAAATTACAAGAAGAACTCGAAAAAACAGGCTTATGGAAACTTTACAACGAAGTGGAAATGCCGCTTGTTTTTGTATTAGCCGATATGGAATATGAAGGGGTCAGTATCGATACTCAAAAGTTGCAGGAAATTGCTGACGAGCTGAGAGAACGCTGCAATACGGTAGAAAAAGAAATATTTGAATTGGCAGGTCAGTCTTTCAATGTAAGCTCTCCAAAACAATTGGGAGAAATTCTTTTTGAAAAATTGGAAATAGACCATAATCATAAAAAAACAAAATCAGGACAATATAGCACATCAGAACAGGTTCTGGCTAAGTTAGAAGACGAACATCCGATTATTGGTAAAATTCTTGACTATCGAGGACTCAAAAAATTACTCAGCACTTATGCTGAAGCTCTTCCTACTTTTATAGATAAAGGCTCTGGAAAAATACATACACATTTCAATCAAGCTGAAGCAGCCACTGGAAGACTTAGCAGTTTAAATCCTAATCTGCAGAATATTCCCATACGCACAGAAGATGGTCGAAAAATCCGTAAAGCTTTTGTTACAGGCGATGACGACTATGTTTTCTTCTCTGCCGACTATTCACAGGTAGAACTTCGTCTGATGGCACATCTCAGTCAAGACAAAGAATTAATCAATGCCTTCAATCACGATATTGATGTACATACAGCTACAGCTTCAAAAATATATCATGTAGCTCTCGAAGATGTTACTCCGGAAATGCGCCGTCGTGCAAAAACAGCCAATTTCGGTATTATTTATGGTATTTCTGCATGGGGACTTGCAGAAAGACTACATATCAGTCGAAAAGAAGGAAAAGAACTGATTGACGGTTATTTCGAACTCTATCCTGGAGTGAAAAAATACATGGAAGAAGCTGTTGAACTAGCACGCAAAAAAGAATATGTTGAAACCATCATGGGCAGACGGCGCTACCTGCGAGACATTAATTCACGGAATGCCGTTGTACGCGGTATGGCTGAAAGAAATGCCATTAACGCACCGATTCAAGGTTCTGCAGCAGATATCATTAAAATGGCGATGATTTCCATTCACAGACGCATTCAGGAAGAAGGACTCCAATCACGCATGATCCTACAGGTACATGACGAATTGAATTTCAAATGTCATAAATCCGAACAATACTTATTGAAAACACTCGTCACCAATTGTATGGAACACGTAGTGAAACTCTCTGTACCGTTAACTGTCAGTACAGGATTCGGAAGTAACTGGTATGAAGCACACTAATTTAATACCTATGCATCAACCAGATAAAATACAAAATAAAGTGCAGACTGACTCTATTCAAAACACAGTCACAGACTACTCGTGGCCACAAGAGAAAATCTCTTTATTGGAGCAACCAGAACTATTGACAGATACTTTTGAAATATGCCAGCCTGTAACTCTATCTATGCCTTATTCCAAGATAAATACAGGCAAAAATCTTACTCTCAATCTTATCTTTACTATCATTTTTCTGGCCATATTTGCCGTTATCCGCTTAAGAGGTAAAGATTTGATTACAGATATCATTTATGCCACAATACAAAGGAAGAAGGCAACACCTCTCTTGAATGAAGGTATATTACCCAATTTGTTATTCTACTGCATGGGACTAACCCTGTCTTTCTCCGTTTTATCTGTTTTTATCACCTATCTTACAACACAGACTTTTTTATCAATCCATAGTCTTTTGATATTTGGAGGCTTATTACTCTATCATCTTATTTTGATATTTATTATTCACCTATTGGGATGGACTTTTAGTACCAAGCAAATTGCCAATGAATTTACCGTCAATCTATGGACATTTCATATTAGCCTGGGATTACTGATTTCACCCTTTGTTATTGCACTCTTTTTTGTCCGTGAAAACGCTGTATATCCACTTATCATAACAACCATTATCTGCTTAACTATCCTAATGTTAGTTAAAATAGTCCGTTGGTTGGCAATATTCTTCTCATACAAAGTTTCAATATTGTATATGATTTTGTACCTTTGTGCCCTCGAATTGGTACCACTACTTTTTTTATATAAAGCAGTGGTATAAAAGGTAACAAACTAAAACTTTATTGCTTTGAAGATAAAAAAAATACTCGTGTCACAGCCACAACCGACTACAGACAAATCACCGTATTCGGAATTAGCTGACAAGTATGGATTAAAATTGGAGTTCCGCCCTTTCATAAAGGTTGAAGGTGTAACGGCAAAAGAATTTAGACAAGAAAGGATTAATATCCTCGACCATACAGGTATCATCTTTACCAGTCGAACTGCTATTGATCATTTTTTCAGAATTTGTCAAGAGATGCGTGTAACAGTACCAGACACCATGAAATACTTCTGTATCTCTGAAGCAACGGCATTCTACCTGCAAAAATATATCGTCTACAGAAAAAGAAAAATTTTCTATGGAGACAAGAAAGTGGACGACATGACTAAAATTCTGCTGAAACATAAAACAGAAAATTTCTTAGTACCACTCTCAGATATACATAAAGAAAATATTCCGGGTTTGTTGGATAAACTGAATCTGAAATACACTAAGGCAATACTTTATAAAACCATTGCCAGCGACTTGAGCGATATTAAGGACTTGCATGAATATGATATTGTTGCGTTCTATACACCTTCGGGTATTAAGTCTTTATTCCAGAATTTCCCGGATTTTGTTCAGGACACTTTAGCAATTGCAGCATTTGGACCCGCTACAGCAACTGCTGTTGAAGAAGCCGGTTTACGTCTGGATATAAAAGCTCCTACTCAGCAATGTCCCTCTATGACAATGGCTCTTGAAGATTATATCAAACGGTTCAATAAGGAAAACAAATCTAAGTAATACAAATGTCCGGAACCATCTATTCCGGACATTTTCAAATTTATTCCTATGTACACCCTCAGTAAAACAGAACGTTTATGCAGTAAAATCCTTATAGAGGAACTACTCGCGTCTGAACTGAGCTTTATCAAATATCCGTTCCGCGTTGTATATAAAATATCATCAATTCCCGGAACTCACCCTGCCAGAATAGCCGTCAGTGTCGGTAAAAAAAAATTTAAACGCGCTGTAAAACGGAATCGTGTAAAAAGACTGGCACGCGAAGCTTTCCGCTTAAATAAAGCAATCCTCTATAACGAAATACAAGAAGGCAAAACCATAGATATCCTTTTAATATATCTGGATAATACCATACCCACATTTGCGAAAACAGAAAAAGCAGTGAAAGCTATATTACAAAAAATAGTAGCTCGCTATAGTTCAGAAATTAATCAGGAATAATATGCTATACCTTAAAAAATTTTTCACCTTCTTGTTCCTGATACCTGTCAAATTTTACCAATATTGCATTTCACCCCTAAAACCACCGACTTGCAGATACACTCCTACCTGCTCGCAATATGCTGTTGAAGCAATAAAAAAATACGGACCTATCAAAGGAACCTGGTTGGCTATAAAGCGATTGCTTCGATGCCATCCTTGGGGTGGAAGTGGTTATGATCCAGTTCCTTAAAAAATAGCTTTCTTAATAAACACATAAATTTTCATCCTTACTTCTTATTTTCAAGAATATATACTATTTTCGTTTACTGATTATCCTACTAGGTGTAATAATAGATAAAATATAATAGAATGAAAACAAAAAGAATTCTTATTTTAGCTGT
>OGQF01001069.1_pt1 | contig 20570 bp, 20 predicted proteins | sample 1553141 | NCBI WGS metagenome assembly OGQF01 (sample SAMEA2580005, study PRJEB22360) | human gut metagenome | biome: human gut; feature: human-associated habitat; material: faeces | place: Denmark | collected 2008/2010
TGGCAGCTTTAAATACTTATGCTATGCACCCAGCACATCAAGCTATTGTAAAAAACATGATTGCTCCAATTAAAGAAGAACGTGCATGTATTGATTACATCCTATAATCCTCCGGCAGGAATAATCCTGCTGCGTGTGCTTGTCAAACCACGTAAAAAACAAGAAATATGCAAAAAAATATATCACTCCCCTTTATGTTTATGGGGATTCTTTTCAATGTTTGCCTTGTCGCATCCAATCTTCTAGAAACAAAAGTTGTTCAACTTGGTCCAATAACAGCAACAGCTGGATTAATTGTATTTCCAATATCATACATCATCAATGACTGTATTGCTGAAGTATGGGGATTCAAGAAAGCCCGCTTGATAATTTGGAGCGGTTTTGCCATGAATTTCTTTGTTGTCACTCTCGGGCTGATATTTCTTGCTCTTTTGTGGTTTTCCTGTATTAGCCATTATGTTACCGGCAGCACCTTTTTGGGAAGGAGAAGATAGTTTTAATTTTGTATTCGGACTTGCTCCACGTATAGCCATAGCTAGTCTATTAGCTTTTCTAGTTGGTTCTTTTTTAAACGCTTACATCATGAGCAAAATGAAAATAACAACCCAAGGTAAATATTTTTCCCTGCGAGCTATTACTTCTACAATTATAGGTGAAAGTGCTGATTCGCTAATATTCTTTCCCATTGCATTCGGTGGGTTAATTCCAATCACAGAACTATTGGTAATAATTGGAACCCAAGCTTGTTTAAAATCAATATACGAGGTAATTATATTACCGGTCACAATCCATGTGGTGAAATACGTAAAACGCATAGACCACACAGATGTTTACGACCGTAATATTTCTTATAATATCATTCGACTTAAAGACATATAATAATTAGCACCTACGCTGTAAAAAATGTTTACAAACAGATACCAACATTCCAATTCCAACCGAAATAGCTCTTTCATCTGGAGCCATTTTCGGATTGTGAAGAGGAGGCATACTATCCTGCTCTGGAGGACAAATTCCTAATGTCCAAAATGCACCCGGCAATTTCTCTAAATAAATAGCAAAATCTTCACCCAAGGTCAAAGGAGATAATTCTACAACTTCCGCTACTCCAATAGCAGACTCTTTTACCAACTCTGTCCATTCTGCAGTATTCACTAAAGGAGGAAGTCCATTCCAAGGCATATTGGGAACAAAACGGCATCCATACAAATCACATATTGCAGGAGATTTTTCATTTATCAAATCAAAGATATGATGGCGCAATGCATCATTATGAGTACGTACGGTCCCCTTGATTTCCACCTTATCAGGAATCACATTATTTGCTGTGCCGCCATGAATAGAGGTAATAGACAAAACTGCCGGCTCAAAAGGATTTCGGAATTTAGTTATAATCGTTTGATAAAATTGAATCAATGCGGCTGCAGCCAATATCGGATCCGAGCCTAACTGAGGCATAGCAGCATGAGTTCCTTTCCCCTCAATAGTAAAAATTATATTATCTGAAGATGCAAAAAAAGCTCCAGAACGAATACCTATTTTACCGACAGGTAATCCAGGAAAAACATGTTGTCCAAAAATTGCTTGCGGTACAGGTTCTTCCAATAAATGCGGCAATAATAAACGCGCTCCTCCGGGGCGTTTTTCTTCACTGGGTTGAAATAGTACTTTAATCGTTCCTCCCAAAGAATTTTCTATTTCTTTCAAAGCAAGCAAAGCCCCCAGCACCATAGCCATGTGCATATCATGGCCACAAGCATGCATTTTTCCTTCATACTCTGAAGCATAAGGTAATCCTGTTTCTTCATGTACCCACAAGGCATCCATATCTGCACGTATTGCAACACAAGGCTCACCTTGTCCAATAACGGCAATTATACCTGTTTCATAAGTTTTATAATCAATACCATTCTCTTTCAATATATTGATAATGTAAGCTTGCGTTTCTATCTCTTGAGTCGATACCTCAGGGAAACGATGGAAATGACGCCTAAATTCTATCGATCTATTTATAATTTCTTCATTTACCATGGCTACTCTCTAATTTTAATTCTGCAATCATCCAAACTATCAATAATAGCTAACGACTCAACATGCACATAACGACTACGTAACAAATCTCCTCCTTTCTGAAACGCTTTCTCAATAATGAATCCCATACCTACTAATTCTGCTCCTGCTTGGTCGATTAAATCAATCATACCATTAGCAGCATTCCCATTAGCTAAAAAATCATCTATAAAAAGAATTCTATCGTCTGGAGTCAGAAAATCTTTACTGATACAGACCTGGTATTCCCTGTCCTTTGTAAAAGAACGAATAGTCGTAGATATCATATTTTCCATTGTCTTCGGCTGCTTTTTCTTTGCAAAAACCACAGGCAACTCCATTAAATACCCAACCATAATAGCAGGAGCTATTCCACTAGCTTCAATGGTCATCACCTTATTAAATCGGTCTCCAGCAAATCTTCTGACAAATTCTATAGCAATCGACTTCATCAATACCGGATCCATTTGGTGATTGATAAAACTATCAACTTTCAATATACCACCAGGAAAACATTTACCATCCTCAAGTATACGTTTTTTCAATAATTCCATATTCTTATTTTATTAAAAAAATGAGGCTGCCTTCAGGCAACCTCATTCGTCACAGGCAGCCTTGCGGCTGTTTTATTTTACTTTTTCTTCTATCCACTTACGAGCATTTATGAATGCTTCAATCCAAGGACTCACTTCATCTTCCTCACGACCTTCTGCATAATAAGCCCAGTTCCATGGATAAAGAGAACGCTCCAAGTGAGGCATCATTGCCAAATGGCGACCATCTTTACTTACAATACCAGCTGTAGCATAAGCTGAACCATTTGGATTTCCTGGATATGCATCATTGCTATATTTCAAAGCAATTGAATACTCGCTTTCCGCATAAGGTAACTGGAATTTACCTTCACCATGAGCAATCCAAACACCCAATCGAGCTCCTTCCAATGTTTTCAATAAGACTGAATTAGTATTTTGAATAGTCACATTCACAAATCCTGATTCTAATTTATGTGAATCATTATGCAACATCTTTGGCATTTCAGCATGCTCCGGATAAATTAATCCCAATTCTACCATTAATTGGCAACCGTTACAAATGCCCAAACTCAATGTGTCTTCACGCTTATAGAAATTTTCCAAAGCTACACGTGCCTTCTCATTAAACTTAAATGCACCGGCCCAACCTTTAGCAGAACCCAAAACATCAGAATTAGAGAATCCACCCACAAAAACAATCATATTTACGTCTTCCAATGTCTCTCGTCCGCTAATCAAGTCTGTCATGTGTACATCCTTCACATCAAATCCGGCCAAGTGAAGCGCCCATGCCGATTCACGTTCACACTGGCAACCTTTTTCGCGTATCACAGCAGCACGAATTCCTGATTTAGATTTACGATTTAAATCCAATGCAAGATCAGATAATTTCCCGGTGAATCCTTTCGGAAATTTATACTTCAACTCATTGTGCTTATAATTTTTATATCGCTCTAAAGCTTTCACTTCTCCGCTTTGACGACGTTCCAACAAATATGATGTTTTAAACCACAAATCACGCAAAGAAGCAATATCCAATGACCAAGAAGCTCCGTCTTTCTTGATATTCAACTTACCAGCCTTACCTGGTTTACCCAAGAAACCATATGCCACGCCTGCTTTTTCCAAGATAGCAGAAACTTTCTGAGCATCTTCATCCTTAATCTGAAGCAATACTCCAGGATTTTCAGCAAACAAAATCTTGATAATATCTTTTTCTGCCAAGAAAGAAAAATCAACATTCATACCTGCCCGATTATCTGCAAAACACATTTCCAACAAAGCAGTAATCATACCACCGGCAGAAATATCGTGACCTGCAAGTACCATACCTTCTGATACCAACTGCTGAACAGCAGTAAATGCCTCTACAAAATAAGCACTATCTTTAACATCTGGTACATCCTTTCCTACCTTATTTAAAATCTGGGCAAAGCTAGAACCACCTAATCTTAACTTATCAAATGAAAAATCTATATATACAATTTCTGTATTAGAATCATTCTTCAAAACAGGAACAGCAATCTTTCGGAAATCACTCACCTCTCCTACTGTTGATATAATGACAGTTCCCGGCGCATACACTTTCTTATCATCATACTTTTGGGTCATTGAAAGCGAATCCTTACCTGTCGGTATATTTACGCCCAATTCAATGGCAAAATCACTAGCTGCCTGTACAGCCTGATACAAACGTGCATCCTCCCCTTCATTGCGGCACGGCCACATCCAGTTTGCAGAAAGAGATACTCCTTTCAATCCTTTCTCAATAGGAGCCCATACCAAGTTGGTCAAAGCTTCTGCAATCGCCAGGCGAGAACCTGCCGGAGCATTAGCCATAGCAGCTACAGGAGCATGTCCAATAGAAGTAGCTATACCGCGATGACCATTATAATCCAATGCCATTGCAGCAGCATCACTCAAAGGCAAGTGCAAAGGTCCCACACACTGCTGACGGACTACTTTACCAGAAATAGAACGGTCTACCTTATTTGTCAACCAATCTTTACAAGCTACAGCCTCAATCTGCAACACCTGTTCCAAATATTCCTCTAATTTATCTGCGGAATATTCAAGATCGCTATATTTTTCCTTTACAGTCTTGTCCTCCATTATCGTCTTTGGAGGATTTCCGAACATATCTTTCAATTCCAAATCGATAGGTTTCTCATGCGTTTTAGCATTTTCAAATGTAAAACGATGGTCGCCTGTCGTTTCTCCAATCACGTACATGGGAGCACGTTCACGATCTGCAATACGTTGCAACATTGCAACATCTTTTTCTTTCATCACCAGTCCCATACGCTCTTGCGACTCATTACCGACAATTTCTTTAGCAGACAACGTCGGATCGCCAACCGGCAATTCCTCCATATGAATCAAACCACCAGTTTCCTCCACTAATTCAGAAAGACAGTTCAAATGACCGCCCGCACCATGGTCGTGAATAGAAACAATTGGATTTTCATCACTTTCAGCCAATGCACGGATTGCATTGCAAACACGTTTCTGCATTTCAGGATTCGAGCGCTGTACAGCATTTAATTCAATTGCACCAGCATAGACACCGGTATTCACAGATGACACTGCACCGCCACCCATACCGATACGGTAGTTATCACCTCCCAGCAATACTACTTTTTCGCCAACTTCCGGTGTTTTCTTTAAAGCCTGTGTACGATTTCCAAAACCTATACCACCAGCCTGCATAATTACCTTGTCATAGCCATAGGTATTTCCGTTTTCTTCGTGCTCAAATGTCAACAAAGAGCCACAAATCAGAGGCTGACCAAATTTATTTCCAAAATCAGAAGCACCATTAGAAGCCTTGATAAGAATATCCTCCGGTGTTTGATACAACCACTTACGCGGATTAATTTTCTGTTCCCATGCACGAGAGGCTTCCATACGAGGATAAGAAGTCATATACACAGCAGTACCAGCCAACGGCAAGGCAGCCTGACCTCCTGCAATACGGTCACGGATTTCACCACCACTTCCTGTAGCAGCACCATTAAACGGTTCTACAGTTGTCGGGAAATTGTGCGTTTCCGCTTTCAATGAAATAACCGTATCGATATCTTTCGTTTCAAAATAATCAGGCTTATCATGTGTATGTGGAGCAAACTGCACCACTTTCGGTCCTTCAATAAATGCGCAATTATCTTTATAAGCAGATACAATCCTATTCGGATTCTCTTGCGATGTTTTCTTTATTAATTTAAACAATGAAGTTTCTTTTTCTTCACCATCTATTACAAATGTTCCGTTAAAAATCTTGTGACGGCAATGTTCTGAATTCACTTGTGAGAAACCGAACACCTCTGAATCAGTCAAACTACGTCCTAATTTTTTCTCCAATCCTTCAAGATAAGCAATTTCATCAGGATTTAAAGCCAATCCTTCCTGTTTGTTATATTCTTGAATATCCTTAATATAAACTACAGGTTCCGGCTGTTTATCTATCATGAAGATTTGTTGATCAAGTTTCTTATAGGAAGCTTGCAACATCGGATCGAAACCTGCTTTCTCATCGTCCGTTTTGATAAATTCCTCTATTCGCACTATACCGTCAATACCCATATTCTGAGTAATTTCAACAGCATTTGTACTCCACGGAGTTATCATTTCCCGACGAGGACCAATAAAAGTTCCATCCAGCTCTTCTGCCTGCACTTTACGTGCACCACTGAACAGCCATTCTAACTTATTTACATCTAGAGGATTCTCAGACGTCTGATAATGTACGGCATACACCGTTGCGTCTTTCTGATAGAAAACTATAGCCATGCTTATATTTTAATTTTATTTCACGTGAATCAATATGCAAAGATAACATTTTCATCACGAATACGCTATAACACAGAAATATTTTAAAAAAAACGGGACCTATTTCAGGTCCCGCACAGAATATTATTTTATAAATCAGCAATTTAAACTACTCCATATAGAGTTTTAATTCCTTTGTTTTTTCTTTTAATTTCACTTCAACACTCTTCATGCCGGTTGCAGAAACATAGTTAACTGTATATGTCTGATTCTTTTTCAACATAAAAGTTAACACATCATTCATATCCTGAGTCGGACCTGCTGTACGACCGCCTCCCATTTGCAACTTACCGTGAAATACATCCAAGTTCGTTGCTACGCGATCTTCAGATTGTTTGTCATGTTTTTTATCCTTGAAAGCCATCACACGCAAAGCAACATGATCTCCATCTTTAGCAATTGCAGAATAATGCTTCTGATATAAATCCGTATATCGGTCTGTTACATTTTCAGCATAAACATAGCGGATGTTTTCATCCCAAACGAGCGGGAATGAAATCCCTGTAGGTTTGAACGATGATGCATAAATTGCCTTATCCGGATTATTCTTCACTGCCTGTCCGGCATCTGCAAAAAACCAAGCGTTATCCAATTGTCCGGGAAAATAATATTCAGTAAAATACCACTTACCATCAGCCCATACTTCTGTCCAATTATGGTTTCCACGTTCATCATGCCAATTAGGAGTTCCTGCAACACGTGAAGGAATACCGACAGCACGGAAAGCGTCTGTCAACAAGATAGACAAACCGGTGCATGATGCCATGTGCTGACGCATAGACTCAAATGGAGCCTGATCTGGTTTTTCGCGCTTCGTATTATAATCTACAACAACTTCATCACGGATATTTCTATTCACAGAATCTATTGCTTCGAAAATATTAGTACACTTCGCTACATATTTACTGAAACGCTCATAAAATTCTTTTCTCCAAGACTCACGTTTTTCATTCAAACTAACATACGGCAACACTTCATTCAAGAAAATACTGTCAGGAATAGCCTTTGCCCATGGGAACTGTTCTCGTGCCTGGTATGCATAAGCCGCATTTTCCAAAAGAAAATCAGCTTTCAAACTCTGCAAATCCCTTTCTGGCATATACGCAATTAAAAAAGCCATCCCCTCTTTTTGGTTTTCAGGAGCATCTTTTAAAGCTTTCTCCAATTCAACCGCATTATTCCCGGCTTTTTCAAAAGCCTTATCCAATAACACATGGTATTTTTCCGGCACACCGGCATACTTCCCTCCCGTGCAAGCAAAACAGCACAGGGCCACAAACAATAAAATGTACTTCATATCTATTTTTGATTACTAAAATATTTCATAAACTGCGCTCTTTCATAACGCTCTGCATGATCCGCATCCGCATAAGTCATCATACCCCTAAACTCATCAATCGTCTTAAATCCCTTCTTATCCATCCAATTACTGATTGTTTCATTCATAGTGCTAATCATTCCCAATCCCTTTTCATACAGAACAGAGCAAACCTGAACAGCTCCTGCTCCTGCCAACAGCACCTTGATAGCTGCTTCACCAGAATGCACTCCGGTAGACGTACAAAGCTCAAGTTTCTTATCCTTTCCACACAAAATTCCCGTCCATCTTAAAGTGGTGCGCAATTCTGCCTCCGTACTGAAAATAGAAGCCGACCCCATTGTCATCTTTTCAATATCAATATCAGGCTCATAAAAACGATTGAATATCGTTACAGCATTGGCTCCATACGCTTTCAATTTACTGATAAATGCTGGCAAATTTGTAAAATAGGGACTGATCTTTATGATAATCGGTATATTCACCACAGATTTCACATGCTTGATAATTGCATAATACAGCGCTTCCACCTTTGCACTTTCAACAAATTCATCGGTCGGCAAAATAAAGGCATTCAATTCCAAAGCATCCACTCCGGCTTTTTCCAATTCGCAAGCAAAATTAATCCACTCGCCATCATCCAGACAACTGATGCTACCTATCACCGGAATATTCAATTTCTCTTTTGCTTTTTTGACGAAATCTATATACTGCTGGATAGTATTGGCACGTATATAGTGCTGTATATAATCTATTGCTTCCGGATATCCCCCATCACCCAAACTATGGGATGCCTCTCTATTTATCTGCTCCTCAAATATTGACTTCAGAATCATTGCTCCAACACCATTGGCAGCCATTTCTTCCAGTTTCCCCAAGTCGGCAGTCAAACCGCAACTACTTGCAATAATCGGACTTTGCAACTCCAAGCCGATAAATCTAGTTTTTAAATTTGCCATACTATATAAAGTTTATGTGTTGATTCTTATTTATTATAAACTCTTTCGCCAAAAATAGAACTGCCAATACGTACCAGCGTACTTCCTTCTTCCACAGCTAACTTATAATCGCCGGACATGCCCATGGACAATTCGCAAAAATCCTTGTTATTACAAAAATATTTGTCACGCAAACGTACAAAAATATCATGCAAATGACGGAATTCCAAACGAACTTTTTCATTATCGTCAGAATTTGTTGCAACACCCATAACTCCTACAATACGGACATGAGACATTTTTTTATACTCCTCGCTTGACAACAATACCTCTGCATCCTCCTCTGTCATGCCCGATTTTGTTTCCTCTTCCGCTATACGGAATTCAAGCAAGCAATCAATCACACGCTCATTTTTTGTTGCTTCCCGTTCTATTTTCTGCAACAGTTTCAAGCTGTCAACGGAATGAATCAGTGAAACAAAGGGTGCTATATACTTCACATTTTTCTCCTGCAGCTGACCGATCATGTGCCATTTTATATCAGCCGGTAACACTTTATGTTTCGCAGCCATTTCCTGAGGCCGATTTTCACCGAATACCCTCTGTCCTCCCGCATACGCTTCTTCTATATATTCAACCGGTTTTGTTTTAGAAACAGCCACCAGACACACCTTTTCCGGGAGTGTCGCTACTATATTTTTAATATTTTCTTGAATACTCATTTTTTATATAACTTCCAACATTTAATAACAAAAGCCTTATTCTCCAATAAAACCTTTATCCTGCAAATATATAGCAAAATAACAAATCCTAACAAAAAAACAGAACACTTTTCCGATTCATCTTTAATTTCTATCTTCGCACAACGAAAACTATGAGTCAATGTCAAGATATTTTATCGAATTAGCATACAATGGCAGCAACTACCATGGCTGGCAGATTCAGCCGGGAGCTCCTACAATTCAAGAAGAACTGAATAAAGCATTGTCCACACTGCTCCGCCAAGACATTTGTGTTATTGGGGCCGGACGTACGGATACCGGAGTACACGCATCGTTTTATATTGCACACTTCGATACCGAAATCCATATCCCCCATATCGATCAACTAGTATACAAACTCAACCGACTGACCGGGAAAGACATTGCCATTTCGCGCATCTATTCGGTTTCTCCGGAAATGCATGCTCGTTTTTCGGCTATATCCCGAACATACAAATATTATATAAATAAAGAAAAAGACCCGTTCACCTGTGCCTTTGCATGGAAAGTACATCCCCTACCGGACATTCATCTCATGAATAAGGCATGTAAAGTGCTATTTGACTATACCGATTTTACAAGTTTTTCCAAATTGCACACCGACGTCAAAACAAACAACTGTACCATCATGCAGGCTCATTGGGAAGACACGGGCAAACAATTGATATTTACTATCAAAGCCAACCGTTTTTTACGTAATATGGTACGTGCCATTGTCGGCACTATGTTAGAAATAGGACAAGGAAAAATCACCGAACAGGAATTACGCACAATCATCGAATCTAAAAACCGATGCAATGCCGGAACCTCTGTCCCCGGTCATGCACTTTTCCTCTGTGATATTGAATACCCCACTAATATTGAAACAACAACAGAATTATGAAACGAATCATCATTCTTTCTCTTTTCATCCTTTCCTCATTTTTATCAGGAAAGGCATTTACTCTGTCCCCCAATGCAGAAATCAGCATCTTGACATGCTCTCCGGGATCAGGATTATATTCACTATTCGGCCACACGGCCATACGGGTGCAAGATTCCTCAGCTAATTTTGACCAAGTATTCAACTATGGAACATTTGATTTTCAAACGCCTCATTTCTATTTAAAGTTCGCACAGGGATTACTGCCATATCAACTGACTCACACATCCTTTGAACATTTTATGTATGCATACAGATACGAAGAACGCTCTATTTTCTCCCAACGTTTACGCTTGGATTCACTACAAAAACAACAACTCTTCAATTTTCTATTGGAGAATTACCGACCGGAAAACCGCACCTATCTTTATAATTTCCTATTTGACAACTGCACCACACGCAGTCGCGACATTCTGCAAAAAAGTCTGTCTACGGAAATCAGCTGGAACACAATCGACCAACATAAAAACTTCTGGAATCTGTTAGATGAATACCTATATGCATCCCCTTGGGTACAATGGGGCATCCATACGATTCTGGGGCAAAGAGGAAATCGGGAAGCAACTACTCACCAATACATGTTCCTGCCCGACTATCTTATGTATGGATTAAAAACAGCCACCTTCCAACAACAACGCTTGGCTGATGATGTAGAGATTCTCTATGAAGCTCCACAAAGAGAATTAATCTCCCCCTGGTATTTGACTCCCATTTTCATATTCAGCATTAGTTCACTGATAATCATTATCTTATTATGGAAAACCCAAAGCACATGGCTGCTCAACATCATCACCTTGATTATGTTTCTTTTTTCAGCAATCGTCGGTATTCTGATCGTTTTCCTTGGAGGCTTCACGGCACATCCTATCACAGCTCCCAACTGGAATATCCTATGGGCAAATCCATTGAATCTCTTGGCTCTCATTTTTATTTTAAGAAGACACATTCCGCATTTTATCTCCGTCTATCTTAAAATTTATATGAGTATCCTAGTTGTTGCTATTCCCGCTTGGATTATTTGCCAACCTGCTGTACCAGTGGCATCTATCGCCATTATCATACTCATGATATACCTTTGCCTGGCATTAAGGTCAAAGAAAAAATGCATTGACAGATAAAAAAAACGCTCTATATTTTGTGTTTTATCAAAAATGCCCTATATTTGCACTCGCAAAACAGACGATGGTGTCATAGCTCAGTCGGTAGAGCAAAGGACTGAAAATCCTTGTGTCCCTGGTTCGATTCCAGGTGATACCACAGAAAAAAAGCAGTTATTTCGGTAACTGCTTTTTTTATTTTCTATATCTAAAGTAAATTTTAATCAACTGCATCGGCATTTTCAGCAAATGGGAAAAACGTATTTTACTATCCCCCTGCTCCACCCACACATCTAATGGAATCTCATGAATAATATGGTTATAATCTGAATGGCTGTTACGCAACCGAAGCAAAATTTCAATATCAAACAACCAATGTGATAAAAACGGCTCAGCAAAAGCCTCTTGTATAATATCAGATGCAAAATCTTTAGCTCCGCATTGTGTATCATAAGCATTCAAACGGAACATCAACGAAACAATGCCGGCAAAAATCCGACCGGTGAAATGACGATAAAGTTTACGCTGTATAACGATTCCCATTCTCTCTATTCGCGAGCCCATCACCATAATCGTCTGCTTCTCCTGCACAAAAACACCGATAAGCCGTTTTATTTCTTCCAATGGAGTTGCCAGATCGGCATCCGCAAAGGCAACAGCTCCATAAACGCCTAAACCGGCAACGTGCAACATTCCCCGCCGCACAGCTTCTGCTTTCCCCTGATTGTCCGGATAGCTCACCAAAAACATCCGCCCGGGCATCGTCGCCACCAGATTTCTCAATTCTTCTTCGCTATTATCCTTACTTCCGTCATTTACAAAACACAAATCCATATCCGCCGTCCCGTGAAGGAATGCTGTAAATTCACTCCTTTTCAAACGTGCAGCTTCATTATAACAAGGTATTACGATACAAGCTCTCATCGGGATAAATCATCTAATTCATTTCTTGTTTCAATTTCAACGCCTCAACATTGCCGCTATCCACTTTTAAAGCACCCTCCAACATCAAATCAGCTTTCACGGTATCGTTTATGCCTCGGTAATACAAACAACGCAACACATACAACTCAGAATCATCATTCAGCTCATTCATTTTTGTCAGATATTCACCCGCCTCCTCCATTTTTCCTTCCTGCAATGCCATTCTACATTTCACTTTATAAACCGGATAATAAGAAGGTTGAGCTTTGAGCAACTGTTCCAGAATACTATTTGCCTTGGAATACTCTTTTTGTCTTACCAGCATATCCGCCATTTTCACATAAGAAGATGCCGCCTTCCCCACTTTTGCTGCCACTTCATACAATTGATATGCCTTTCCGAAATTGCCGGTATCTCTGAAAATATCTCCTGCCAATATATGAGCTTTATCATATTTCGGACGGAAAGCCAGCAAACGGTTTAAAGCAACGATAGATTCCTGATATTTCTTCTGTTCGTAAAAGACCAATGCACGCAGATACCAGCCGTCAGCTGACAATTTATTCTCTGCCAGCATACCGTCTGCCGATTTTAATGCTTTGGGATAATCTTTTAAATCGATATAGAGAAGAGCCGAAACATATAAAGCCTCATTCAATCCGGGATGTAAAAGCAAGGCATTTTCCAAAGCAATCTTCGCTTTATCCAAATTTTCTGCCACATAATATAATTTTCCCATCCTTGCCCACACCTCCTCATTGTTCGGATGTTTCTCTACATATTCCTCAAACTTCTTGAGTGCCTCGTTGAATTTGCGCTCTTTTTCCAATTTAAATCCTTCCAAATCCGTCTTGCAGTCCCGCTTGGCAACAAAAGACATAGGATACCCGTCAACTTCAGGAGCAAATAGAGTCCCTTGCAAAGGGAAAAGCCCATTGCGAAGTTGCTCTTCTCCAATATATACATTCCCGAATATCGCATAATCCCAATCCTTGCAATACTTCTCATAATAACGACTGTATGCCACACGAATATTGGTATCATTTCTAAAATAGTATGCCAATTGGTTAGATGCTTGAGTAACAATAATTGTCTTCTTATCTTTCGGTAAATCCGGCAATACATTATTTCCAAACCATTCAGCAGATTCTTTCAAAGAATTGAAATAGTAGTCCGTTTCATAATATCCATAGGCTTTATCCAAACCGCCTTTAAATTCATTGAAATAGACATATTCATTCGGATGATTCTTTATCATGTGCAAAGCCGGCAGGCTCAACAGACACAAAAATATTCCTACCACTAACACTTTACCGTACCCTTTCACCCAATGAACCATCCCGCTCCAAAAACGTCCTCCCAACACCACCATAGGTGGAATGACAAACAACAGATGGCGGATACCTCCATACAAATTGGAATTCTGGTAAATCACCCAAAATACAGGAAACACTGCCGCAAAAAACAGAAAAAAACTGATTAATGAAAATTCCCTTTTCCGGAAACCGGCATATAAAAAATAACCGAAAAAACCGATAAGCATTACAACCGGCATGCCGATACAGATAAACTTCGGAGCATACTGCCAAGGCAACATGTTTGACATCATTTGTTCACCGTCAAAAATAGTGCGCAAACCGATACTGTAGTTGGTAAACTTCGTCAATGAATAGACCACATTCCGCAAAGGATTTGCCAAAGCAAACGGCCATAAGGCTATGCCAAGCAGATAACTGGCAATAATAACCAATAATACCAGTTGCAGAATATTTCCAAGCATTGCCCCATGCTTTTTGAATCTGAGAAATTCATGCAAACCACCGCTTCTGCCAATATAAAACAATCCGGCATACATAAGAAGCATCGGATAAAGAATCAGTCCTCCGGAACGAGTTCCCAATGCCAAAGCTATTCCTACCACCAATCCCAAAGCGTGCCGGACCTTCACGATCGGAAAATAATCAAACAGACGTACCGTATAGAACAAGGATAATACATAGCCCACCGCAAAGGGTACATCCTTCAAATTGTTCATGCTATGACCGAAGAAACGCGGCGTGAAAAACATCAACAGAATCGAAAACAGACCGCATAAACCTCCTCCCCAACGCAGTCCCAGCAAACCGGCTGCAAGCACACCTAACGCACCAATCAACCCTCCGCAAAAATGCCGTAGCTCATAATAATTCTCTACATCAAACCATCGACAGATAGCCGCCGTAACCACCTGTACGGCATTCCCATATAAATGCAAGGTTGTTTGTGGCTGGTTTAAAGCAGCCTTATCACCCTTGGCAAAATAATCCAGCACATACCCGGCATGCCGATGGTCAACAAACTCGTCGCCCGTCACCCCATAATCCTGACTGACATAGGGCATAAATACAAAAGCGAAACAAGCAAACAGTATCAGCAACATCCGAAACAGCATATCACGCTGTACCTTGTCGTTTTTCGAAAACAAATGGCGGAAAAACATTCCGGATAACAAATACTGTCCGGGTATTTTCCAAGTGTAATTTTTCCACAACTGCCACTTGCCCACTCCGGCTAATTTGTCAACAGCACCGTTCAAACGTACAAAACGCAAACCGCCCACCTTTTGCAGACTATATCCGACACTGACCAAAGGATGACTCCCTAAATCCGAACCTCCATACGCCTTCAAAAAAACATCCTTCCGTCCCATCAACAGGGGAGAATCTGTAATTTCATGATTAGCGCACCATTGATTGCTGAATATTCCCAAATGCAACTTCTGTTTACCACTGGCTACATAGGCGACACTTGAATCCGAAAACTTCTGGTTAAAAAATTGACGCCGATAATCATTGATATCGTTTTCCGACACCCGTTCTTTATCCGCTAAAATGACAATATCTTCAGAAACGTCCGACAAACATTTAAAAAAATCATCTTGTTTGAATGGGGCTTTATCAGAACCTCTTTCCAAATATACAATCCGCCATGTTTGCTTCTGTGCTTTATTTTCTTCCATAATGTATCTACAATCCATTAATACAAAATAACTGCAAAATAATCAAATAAACAATATCCATTCAAAAAAACATTATTACAAAAATTATCACTATATTTGTAAAAGAAAGAGTCATACACAATAATACAAGACTATGAGCAGGTATGTTACAAATCGGGAAGAGAATCAGGAATTACCGAATCTGCAAGGGATTACAGACAAAGCACTATTGGCTGAAGCTGAATTTGAAGGTTTTCTGATGGCAGAAATCCTCTTTACAGAACAACTGACCACCACCACTCGGTTTGATTGCAAATACATCCGTTCAATACACAAAACAGCCTTGAAGGAACTCTACTCCTTTGCCGGCCACTACAGAACGGTCAACATGTCTAAAGGAGGCTTTCTTTTTCCATCCTCCCTGTTCATACCCCAAAACATGCAGGCTTTTGAAAACGAAGTTTTGTCACAACTGCCGGATATATACCCCGGCAAAGAAGAACTGATACACGATGTCGCTGTCGTCCATGGCGAACTCTTGTTCATACATCCCTTCCGGGAGGGAAACGGACGTACGGCACGCATCCTGGCCAATTTGATGGTTCGCAAACAAGGGTACGAAGGATTGCGTTTCGAAAGAATTGATTTCAGAGAATATGTAATTGCCGTACAGCATGTCAGCGAGAAAAACTACAAACCCATGGAGAGAATCATCAACTCCATTTTTTGAGTTTTTCATTCACGCGTGCATAAATAGCCTGCACCCGTGTATCCGGAATATTTATTCCTTCTATACGAAAGGAAGCTACCAATGATTCGAGGATTATTTTACGTTCCGTAGGAGGAAGCGACGTTGTCAATACGATATTTTTTTGTACCTTTTTCATAATACAAATATAGTGATTTTCCTCCGTTTTATCGGCAAAAAACCAACTTTTTCATCAAATTAATTTAGAAAACCCCTCATTTTTTCAATCAGGGATTTTCTAATCTCAATATCTGTTTTTTCTTGATAGGCACTGGTCCAGCAAAGCTCGTTTTTCTCTTCTATGATAGAGCCCAATATGTCAGCCAGGCAAACTAAATCATTCATTGTCACATGATTTATAAATCCACCTTCAAGGTACGGCTACCATCCTGATTTTCCGTAAAAGTGCAGTTCACGATATCCTCCGGTAGCAGTTCATCTATTTTTTCAGGCCATTCGATAAAACAACGACAACCTCCATAAAAATATTCCTCATATCCGAAATCCATCGCTTCTTCTATTGAATTTACGCGATAAAAATCAAAATGATAAAGGGATTCCCCTTCACTTGTCACATATTCATTGACAATTGCAAAAGTCGGGGAACTCACATCATCTTCGACGCCCAAACAGCGGCAGACTGCTTTAACGAATGTCGTCTTGCCAACCCCCATAGGGCCGTATAATGCAAATATCTTACGATTGCCGACATACGCGAGAAAACGGTCTGCCACCTCATTGAGCTCTTCTAAAGAGCGAATACTCCACTCCATATTATTTCTTGGTTATTCTTACTCGTTTTGCTTGTTCATGATTCTCTTCCACGGTTTTCACCACCTCTGCAGCCAAACCGGCAAAGGCAGCACCGGTGATACTGTCCGGATTCAATGCTACGGGCTTGCCGGCATCCCCTCCATCACAGATACTCTGTACCACCGGAATCTGTCCCAACAGAGGCAGACCCTTTTCTTCTGCCAGTTTCTTGGCACCTTCTTTTCCGAAGATATAGTATTTGTTTTCCGGTAATTCAGCCGGAGTAAACCAAGCCATATTTTCAACCAGACCCAATACCGGCACATTGATTCCCGGAGATTCAAACATATTGATACCTTTGATAGCATCTGCCAACGCAACCTGCTGCGGTGTGCTCACAACAATAGCGCCTGTCAATGCCACAGTCTGCACCAATGTCAGGTGGATATCGCTTGTTCCCGGCGGCAAGTCGATCAACATATAATCCAATTCATCCCAAAATCCCTGTTCCACCATCTGCTTCAAAGCATTGGAAGCCATCGGGCCTCTCCATACGGTAGCTGAAGCAGGATCCACGAAAAATCCGATTGAAAGAATTTTCACTCCATATTTCTCCACCGGAACAATCATATCCTGATTCCCCACCTTTTCCAAATAAGGCTGCGCATCTTCACATCCAAACATTTTCGGAACAGACGGTCCGAAAATGTCAGCATCCACCAGACCCACTTTATATCCCTGCATAGCCAAAGCAACGGCCAGATTGGCTGCAACAGTCGATTTGCCGACCCCACCCTTACCGGAAGAAACAGCAATGATATTTTTTACCTTCTCCAATGAAAGCGGACGTTCCAAATCATGTACAAAAATGGTCTCGATTTCCACCTCCTTATAATTATCCAATAAAGAGCGACACTTTTTTGTAACGGTACTTACAAAAGGATCTTTTGAATCTTGAAAAACGAGACGGAACATCACCTTCTCATCTTCAATACGGATATTTTGCACCATATCCAATTCAACAATATTCTTGGAAGTACCAGGATATTTCACTTCTTTCAGTGTATCCCTGATTTCCTTCACTTTATCTTGCATCATAATATTTGTATTTTTTTATCGTAGTGCAAAGTTACTATTTCCTTTTATGATATTCTATACTCTCGTATTATAATTTTTCAGTCTTTCGCGCAAATAAGCATATCCGGGACACACACGTCCCACCAACTTCCAAAAATCCTCCGAATGGTTTTTCTCCACAGTGTGACACAATTCATGCAGGATTACATAATCTATAACATCATCCGGCAATTTCATCAACTTCACGTTCAAACTGATATTATTTTCAAAAGAGCAACTGCCCCAATTCGACACATTGTCCCGAAATGTCAGATTTCCATATTTAAAACCGAATTTTTCTGCAAAATGTTTCACTCTAGGCGGCAAATATTGCTTTGCTTCCATCCGGTAAACCTCCACCAAAAACTGCCGGACAATATTTTCTATACGGCTGAACTCCACTTGACCGGGCACAAACAGCGTGATAACATTTCCTTCCAACCGATAAGAAGGTCGTGACTGTTCCGTCTGCTCTATTTTCAGGACATGCAACTTTGTTCTGACTTCGGCACCCGGCCGCAACCCCACTCCTGTATCCTTCTCATATACAGCCATGCTTTTGCGGCTTTTCTCAATCCACTCTTTGTTATCCGATATAAACTTGTACACTTGGCTCTCACTCACTCCATAAGGTACACTCACCCACAATCCTCTTCCCGGTGCCATACGAAGACGCAGATATTTAATATTAGCGCTCCTTCTCACTTTTATTGCTCCAATGCCTGGAACCTCAATATAATCCATACAGACAAGTCATAAAAAAACTGCCCAAACATGTCAGGCAGTTATAGATAAGATGACGCTTGCGCATCATCGATCATTAACAAAGCTTTTATTGCTTAACCAATGCGCTTAATTGAGTGAAAGCTCCGTCTACAGTGGTCATCACTTCTTTGCGGACACCTTTGTAATACCCTTTTCTCTCATTTTTAGCAACTGCCTTACCTGCATTTACACGCTGGCGCAATACATTTCTCTGATTGATAACATTTTCTACAATATCACTGATATCATCGGTACTTTTTCCATAAGCCAGACAATTCAAACAATCGTCAATCACAGCAAATGTCAAATAGTCAATGTCTTTCTTTAATCTCTTAATACTTGCCATATCTATTATCATTTAATTTTTTCCAAATATAAAAAGTTTTCAGCAAACTGCATAATTTTTCTCTGCTTTTTTTGCTTGCAACAAAAAATCCAACGTCACGATTGCAGCCATTGCTTCCACCACCGGTACAGCCCTCGGCACCACACACGGATCATGTCTGCCCCGAGCCTCCAACTCCACTTCATTGCCCTGACGATCCACCGTCCGTTGTCTTACAGCAATTGTAGAAACCGGTTTGAAAGCCACCCGAAAATAAATATCCTCACCATTAGTCACCCCACCCTGTATTCCGCCGGAATGATTGGTTACCGTTCGCATTTTCCCCTCTCTTATTTCCCAGGCATCGTTATGTTCGCTGCCCAACATGCCGGCAGCTCTGAATCCCTCTCCATACTCAAACCCTTTCGCAGCATTGATGCTCATCATGGCACAAGCAAGCCCGGACTGAAAACGGTCAAAGACCGGCTCACCCAACCCGACAGGCACCCCCTTCATTACACAGCCCACAACTCCACCCACACTATCCCCTTTCTCCCGCACCTGACTTATCAATGCAGCCATTTCAGCAGCCTTTCGCTCATCCGGACAACGCACGGCATTCCGCTCCTTATTGGACAAATCCAAATCCTGCCACGAACTATCCAAGACAACGCATCCCACCTGTTCCGCAAAAGCACAGACAGACACCCCATACACCGCCAACACCTGTTTGGCAACAGCTCCTGCCACCACCCTGGCAATGTGTTCTCTCGCCGAAGCTCTGCCGCCGCCACGATAATCCCGGACTCCATACTTGCTTTCCCAGGTAAAATCGGCATGTGACGGTCGGTACACCTCTTTCAGATGGTCGTAGTCCTGACTTCGGCAATCCTTGTTGCGCACAATAAAACCAATGGGCATCCCTGTTGTCTTTCCCTCAAACAAGCCGGCAAGAATCTCAACTTTATCTTCCTCCTGTCTGCTTGTTGAAAGGGCAGACTGTCCCGGTCTGCGTCTGTCCAACTCCTTTTGAATCTCTTCCACAGAAAGCTCCACACCGGACGGACACCCCTCGATGACTCCGCCGACAGCTTCACCGTGCGACTCTCCAAAAGAAGTGAGACGAAATATCTTGCCTATAGCATTTGCCATAGCTGTACTGTCAGAAATTTAGTGACATCCGCCACAACCGCATGAACTCTCCTCCGAGCCGCATCCGCCGCAACTATCCGATCCGCATCCATGGCATCCGCCACATTTATGTGAGTGCAGGGCTTCCAACTCTTCGTCCGTAGCATCCCGTACGCCAACAATCTCGCCTTTAAAGAACAATGTCTTACCGGCCAGCGGATGATTAAAATTCATCCGGACCTCTTCCTCGCCAATCTCCTCGATTTTTCCCTCCAAACGGCGTCCCAGACTATCCATCATGGGCAGTGTGTTGCCTACTTTCATTTCGTCTGCCTCAACATCCTTAAAAATATCTTTCGGCAGGGCTACAATCATATCCTCC
>OGQF01001094.1_pt1 | contig 20233 bp, 13 predicted proteins | sample 1553141 | NCBI WGS metagenome assembly OGQF01 (sample SAMEA2580005, study PRJEB22360) | human gut metagenome | biome: human gut; feature: human-associated habitat; material: faeces | place: Denmark | collected 2008/2010
TCGACAAAATATCAACTTTTATCATTCAAATATCACATTTTTCAAACAGAATGACACGATTGAAGCCGATAAAATATTGGTGAGCGTGGGCCGCCGTCCGATTACAAAGAGTCTGGGACTCGAAAATCTAGCGATCGAAATACAAGGGGCCGGCGTAAAGGTAAACGAACATATGCTGACTTCCCATCCACATGTATATGCGGCTGGAGATATTACCGGTTTTTCCCTGCTGGCACATACGGCTTACCGGGAAGCGGAAGTTGCCATACACCATATCCTAGGCATACCGGACGAGATGAGCTATAAAGCCATTCCGGCGGTAGTTTATACGAATCCGGAATTGGCGAGCGTGGGTAAGACAGAAGAGGAATTGGTAGCGAACGGGGAAAGTTTTCGTGTTCAAAAGATCCCGATGACCTATTCCGGACGTTTCGTCGCAGAGAACGAGAATAGTAATGGTTTATGTAAACTGATCACGGACGACGAGGATCGTATCATCGGTTGCCATCTACTAGGGAATCCGGCATCCGAGATTATCGTCACCGCCGGAATCGCTGTCGAGAATGGTTATACAGTCGATGAATTTAAGAAAAATATTTTCCCGCATCCGACAGTCAGTGAGATCCTCCACGAAAGTTTATATATCTAATAAAACGCCTAACTAAAACAGTTTCCTGATGCTTTGCATTCACAATACACAAACGGATCCATACTTCAATTTGGCCGCCGAAGAGTATCTGCTCAAGAATTTCAAAGAGAATATTTTCATGCTTTGGCAGAATGAACCATCAATCGTGATCGGTAAGCATCAGGATGTATGGGCCGAGGTAAATCTCAAATTCGTACAAGACCAACAAATCAAGATAGCACGCAGGTTTTCCGGTGGTGGTGCCGTTTACCATGATCCGGGAAACCTGAATCTTACATTTATAGAGACCGGCCAGATTATGCAGACCGACAAATATACCATCCAGATCATGAATTTTCTCAAGACATTGGGAGTACATGTCGAGGTGGATGAACGGAAAGGATTAACTATCGGAGGATTTAAAATATCGGGTAGCGCACAGAGTATCCATAAGAATCGGTATATGCACCATGCTACCTTATTGTTTTCCACCGATCTGGATAGGCTCGTCACCTCCTTGAAAAGTACATCCCGTCAAGCACCAAAGAAAACAGGAGGTAAACGATCGACATTCGTTAAATCTGTACGGAGTCCGGTCACGAATATCAGCGCCCATCTTCCGGCTTCTATCTCCATCCAGCATTTTAAGAAAGCGCTTCTTTACTATTTCACGATCAATAATCCCGGCATACAGGATTATTCCTTCACGCAAGCAGACTTGGAAGCCATCTATCGGCTTAAAGAGCAGAAATATGCTACAGCCAGCTGGAACTTTAACACTTATACACTATAATACAGAAACTTACCTTCTTGATCTTTGTTCTTATTATATACCGTTTGTAGAGACGGGGCACGCCCCGTCTCCCCACTATATAACAGTAATTAAAAAATCAAAATATGGCTAAAATTGAGATACAAAAAGCTAAGTTGGGCGAAAGTATTACAGAAGGAACCATCATCTCATGGTCGGTAAAGGTAGGTGATACCGTAGAGGAAGATGATGTCCTTTTCGAAGTAAGCACAGCGAAAGTAAGCGCTGAGATTCCATCCCCCGTTGAGGGAAAAGTAAAACAACTTCTTTTTAATGAGGGAGACACCGTAGCGGTCGGTACAGTCGTAGCGATCCTTGAGATCGAAGGTGAAGGAGAGGATAACGGAGCTCAGCCGGAAACCTCGGAGGCTACTCAACCGAAAGAACAAGTCCCCGCTCCCGTCCCAGAGGAATTATCAAAGAATTCCCAAGAGGAAGATCGTTGGTATTCTCCCGTCGTATTGCAATTAGCGAAAGCTGCCGGTGTATCGCAAGATGAACTGGATCATATTCCGGGTACCGGATATCTGGGACGTCTCAGTAAGAAAGATATTCAAACGTATATCGATCACAAAAATAAAGGTACGGAAATGCCGAAGCCGAAACAGGCTCCTGTTTCTTCCATGCAGCAAACGGCTACGAGCACGCCAACAATTACGGTAGCGCCGCCGACCGCTCCTGCCTATGACAGCGGCCACTCCATCTGCTCCACTCGCCCAAGGAGACGAGGTGAGAGAAATGGATCGTGTACGTAAGATCATTGCGGACCATATGGTATTATCGAAAAAAGTATCTCCGCATGTGACGTCGGTTATCGAGGTAGACGTGACCCGACTGGTTAACTGGCGTAAAAAAGTGAAGGATCAATTCTTCAAGCAAGAAGGCATCAACCTAACTTATATGCCGGCTATTACCGAAGCGACCGCCAAAGCGTTGAAAGCCTATCCATTAGTAAATTCATCCGTGGACGGTTACAATATCATCCTAAAGAAGCCTATTAATATAGGTATAGCGGTTTCCTTAAACGACGGAAATTTAATTGTCCCGGTTATACACGATGCCGATAAGCTGAACCTAAGTGGCCTCGCCTCACAAATAGATACCTTGGCGGCTAAAGCCCGTGAGAATAAGCTCGCCCCGGATAGCATCCAAGGCGGAACGTTCACGATTACGAATTTCGGAACCTTCAAGAGTCTGTTCGGCACCCCGATCATCAATCAGCCTCAAGTAGCGATCCTAGCCGTCGGTTATATCGAGAAGAAGCCTGCGGTAGTAGAGACGCCCGAGGGAGATACGATCGCTATCCGTCACAAGATGTACCTCTCACTCTCCTACGATCATCGTATCGTGGACGGAGCTTTGGCGGGAGCCTTTTTACGTTCCATCGCCGACGAACTAGAGAATTGGAACGCTTAATACATTATATATAATAGAACAACATGAAAAAGTATGATATAAAAACAACAGATAAGGAGACTCTCAGGAAATGGTTTTACCTTATGACGCTCGGAAGGGCGATCGATGAGAAGGCTCCCTCCTATTTATTGCAATCTCTCGGCTGGTCTTATCATGCCCCGTATGCCGGGCACGACGGGATACAACTCGCCATGGGACAAGTATTCGATAAGGATACGGACTTTCTCTTCCCCTATTACCGGGATATGTTGACGGTTCTCTCTGCGGGAATGACCGCCGAGGAGATCATCCTGAACGGTATCTCCAAGGCGACCGATCTGACCAGTGGCGGGCGCCCCCTGGCTTACCACTTCTCTAAGATGGAATGGCATATCGAGAACGTTTCTTCCGCTACGGCGACTCACGATCTCCATGCCGCCGGCGTGGCACGGGCGATGGTTTACTATGGACAGAAAGGCGTAGCGATTACCTCGCACGGTGAATCGGCCGCTTCCGAAGGCTATGTGTATGAGGCAATCAATGGCGCCAGCAATGAGCGACTGCCGGTTATCTTTGTCTTCCAAGACAATGGATATGGTATCTCTGTCCCCAAAAAGGACCAGACGGCCAATCGTAAAGTTGCCGATAACTTCTCTGGCTTCAAGAATTTACGTATTATCCATTGCAATGGAAAAGACGTGTTCGATTCCATGAATGCCATGACCGAGGCCAAAGAGTACGCGATCGCCAACCGGACTCCCGTAATCGTTCAGGCCAATTGCGTACGGATAGGCTCCCACTCAAACTCCGATAAACATACCTTGTATCGTGATGAGAACGAGCTTACCTATGTAAAATCCGCCGATCCTTTATACAAATTCCATCGCATGCTGATTCGTTACGGACGTTTCACCGAGGAAGAATTGAAAGAGATCGCGGATCTAGCGGCTAAAGACCTGAAAGCCGCCAATCGGAAAGCGATGGCCGCCCCCGATCCCGATCCGTCTACCGTCAAGGATTACGTCCTCCCGGAACCTTATCAACCTCAAAAATACAAAGAAGGTGTTCAAAACGAGGAAGGAGAGAAAGAAACGCTAGTTACGGCGATCAACAAGACGTTGAAAGCGGAGTTCCGGCACAACCCGGATACGTTTATCTGGGGACAGGATGTAGCCAATAAAGAAAAGGGTGGCGTATTCAACATCACGAAAGGCATGCAGCAAGAATTCGGTATCGAGCGAGTCTTCAACGCCCCTATCGCCGAGGATTATATCGTAGGGACAGCGAACGGTATGTGCCGCTTTGACCCGAAGATCCATGTAGTGATCGAGGGCGCGGAATTCGCCGATTACTTCTGGCCGGCCGTCGAGCAATACGTGGAATGTACGCATGAGTATTGGCGCAGCAACGGGCAATTTACCCCAAACATCACTTTGCGCCTAGCCTCCGGAGGCTATATCGGAGGAGGGCTTTATCATTCCCAGACCATTGAGGGCGCATTGACCTCACTGCCCGGTGCCCGGATTGTTTATCCCTCTTTTGCGGATGATGCCGCCGGACTGTTGCGGACGAGTATGCGTTCTAAAGGCTTTACGCTCTATCTGGAACCGAAAGCGCTCTACAACGCGGTAGAAGCCTCCACCTTTGTCCCCGAGGATTTCGAGGTTCCGTTTGGGAAAGCCCGTATCCGCCGTCCGGGAAAAGATCTGACGATCATCACTTATGGCAATACGACCCATCTTTGCCTCAACGTAGCCGAGCTTCTTTACAAAGAAAAAGGCTGGGAACTGGAGGTTATCGATCTTCGTACCTTGATACCATTGGATAAAGAGGCGATCTTCAACTCGGTGAAGAAAACCAGTAAAGTATTGATCGTACATGAGGACAAGGTCTTCTCTGGCTTCGGAGCGGAAATTGCCGGTATCATCGGCTCGGAACTATTCCAGTACTTGGATGCTCCGATCCAACGGGTAGGTTCCCTATTCACTCCGGTTGGTTTCCATCCGGTCTTGGAACGGGCCATCCTCCCCAACGAGGAGACCATCTATCATGCGGCAAAAGAACTGCTGCTTTATTAGATCCACATTCGTTAAATCTTTAAAAGCATCACAATGAAAACAGGATTATTTTACGGAACGGGCACAGAGAAAACAACCTTTGTCGCCAATAAAATAAGAAAAGCTTTCGGGGAGGATCAGATCGATATCATCCCTATTGAAAGCGCATGGAAAAGAGATTTCGAGGCTTACGACCATATAATCGCAGGAACCTCTACTTGGTTCGATGGCGAGCTTCCCACCTATTGGGACGAGATCATCCCGGAACTGGTCACTTTAGACCTTAAAAATAAGAAGGTCGCTATTTTCGGTCTTGGAGATCAAACGAATTATCCGGATAATTTCGCCGATGGAGTCGGCATATTGGCGGACGCTTTCACCTCCTGTGGAGCGACTTTAGTAGGCGAGACCTCTTCGGATGATTATTTCTTTAATGCCTCCAAAGCCTTGAAAAATGGCAAATTACTAGGCTTAGTCCTCGATTTGGAAAACCAACCGGATCAAACCGACAAACGAATCGAGCGATGGGTGAAGCAATTGAAGGAGGCGTTTGGATAAAGAAGAATGCATCTTAAACTCGTAAACGAGAACTAAACAGAAAGCGTAACGAATCACTCCACGGGTTTGTTACGCCTTCATTCTATACACCTGTCTTTCATACACATACTGTGCCAACATCTGCCATCGCCTTGGCACAGCTGTGCCACGCTGATGGCATACCCGTGCCATAGTGATGGCAAGCCCGTGCCACGCCGATGGCAAAGCTGTGCCACCTAGATGGCAAACATACTTTATTAGCGAGACACTAATTAGTTAAACATTTGACTAATCCGAGAAAAAACGCTATCTTTGCGCCCAGCAAGTTTAAAAGAATTATAAGTAATGGTAGAAGGTAAAGAATTCCGGGAACTTATGTTACAAGTTGTCCGCACACGCATGGCATTTCGTCGGTCTATGCAACGAACGCTGAAAAAGAACAACGCCGGTATAACATTTGAGATGCTTCAAATCTTGAGTTGCCTATGGCACGAACAAGGTATCACCCAACAGGTCTTGGCAGAGAGAACGGCAAAGGATAAGGCTTGTCTGACAAACCTAATGAACAATTTAGAGAAGAAAGGCTACGTCCATCGGAAAGAAGATCCCGAGGACCGGAGGAACAAACTGGTTTTCCTAACCCCGGAAGGAGAAGAATTCAAAAAGCAAATTCGCCCGATCCTTGATCAGGTTTATGTACATGCGGAGCATATTATCGGAATAGAGAACGTAGAAACCATGTTATCCGAATTAAAAGCAGTACATAATGTCCTTGAGAATATATAAAAAGCACGTATTGAGCCTCTTTTGTATGACGGTCGCTACATTTCCGGCAATCGCCCAAACCGATTCGCTCTTTTTGACCATCGACCAGCTTTTCGAGAGAGGCGTACGGCATAGTCTGCAGATCCAAGCAGACGTCTTAAAAGAATCGATAGCGCAAGAGAGAACCCATACGGCACGTTCCGCACAATTGCCAGACCTGCAAATCGGCTTGAAAGGTGGATATGTAGGGCAACCGATCCTCTTTGAGCAAGGACTCGCCCATCCGACTCGCCCGGAAGCGCCCGATTGGTCCCAGAACTATGCCATCGACCTTACCCAACCGATATACCAAGGCGGTAAAATCCGGTATTCCATCCGGAAAGCGGATCTGGAGAAAGAAGTCGCCTCTTTACAAACGCTCACAGACCAGAGTGAGATCAAGCTCGGTCTATTAAATCAATACATCGGTCTTTTCAGCCTGTTTAAACAACGTGAGGTGCTTTCCCGTAATATCGAGGAATCGGAACGCCGCCTGCAAGATATCCGGCGTATGAAAAAAGAGGGACTGATAACCAATAACGACGTATTAAGAAGCGAGATGCAATTAACCAACGACCGCCTATCCTTGCAAGAAACGGATAATAGCCTCATACTGGTATCACAGCAATTGGATATCCTGATCGGTCTCGATGAAAATCTATTGCTCAAACCAGATACCACGTTACTGGACCAAACCGTATCTTTAGAAACTTACGAAGATTATGTAGCCCAAGCCTATTCCAATGATCCGGCGATACGTCTACTCCGGAAACAAACAGAGTTAGCCCAAAATGATATACGTTTGACTAAAGCCTCCTCGCTACCCAGCCTATCGCTATATGCGTCGAACACATTGGCACGTCCGGTCTCCCGAACATTAGCGGATATGTACAATAACAACTGGAACATAGGGCTGTCGCTCTCCTACCCTTTATCCTCTTTATATAAAAACAACCATAAGATAAAGGAAAGCAAATGGATGGTCTCGTTACATAAAAACGAGGAGGAACAGAAAAAGCAGAAAATCCGTATGGAAGTACGCACCGCATTCTTACGTCATAAGGAGGCTCTACAAGAAGTGGAAGCCTTGAAGTTATCCGTACGGCAAGCTCAAGAGAACTACAGGATCATGCAAAACCGGTATTTAAACCAATTGGCGATCCTAACCGACTTACTCGACGCGAACTCGGTTCTCCTCAACGCGGAGCTACAGCTCACGAATGCCCGTACCCACGTGATTTACACTTACTATCAACTACAGAAGGCTTGCGGCCGTCTCTAAAAAGAAACAACGACTATGGCAAACGAATTAAAAGAGAAACATCAAAGACTAAAGAAAGTAAGGACACGGAATATAGTATTAAACTCCATATGTATCCTTTTAGCCGGTTCCGGCATTTGGTGGACAGCCAATTATTTCTGGCGTTACATCAATTATGAGGTGACAAACGATGCCTTTGTGGACCAATATATCGCCCCACTAAATATACGTGCCTCCGGCTACATAAAAGAGGTCCGTTTCAAGGAACACCAGTACGTTCACCAAGAGGACACACTTCTCATACTGGACGATCGGGAATATCGGATCAAGGTAAAAGAGGCAGAGGCCGCGTTGATCGATGCCCAAGGATCACAAGACGTACTTCGTTCCGGTATCGAGACCTCCCATACGAACATCGCCGTACAAGACGCCAACATCGCCGAGGCTAAAGCCAAGCTTTGGCAACTGGAACAGGATTATCACCGATTTGGGCGGCTGCTGAAAGAAGAATCGGTCCCCGAGCAACAATACGAGCAATCCAAAGCCGCTTTCGAGGCGGCGCAAGCCCGATATCAGGCGTTGGTGGAACAAAAGAAAGCCGCTTTCTCCCAATTCACCGAAACCAGCAAGAAGACAACAGGAGCCGAGGCGGCGATCTTACGAAAAGAAGCGGATCTGGATTTAGCGAGGTTAAACCTTTCCTATACCGTTATAACCGCCCCTTACGACGGTCATGTAGGCAGACGGACCTTAGAGCCCGGACAATACGTGCAAGCCGGACAAACGATATCCTACCTCGTACGAGATAAAGACAAATGGATCACGGCCAATTACAAGGAGACCCAGATCCCCCACATCTATATCGGGCAAAAAGTACGTATCAAGGTAGACGCGTTGCCGGGAAAGATATTCAACGGGGAGGTAACCGCAATCTCCGACGCCACAGGCTCCAAATACTCATTGGTCCCGACCGACAATTCCGCCGGAAACTTCGTCAAGGTACAACAACGTATCCCGGTACGGATAGACTTGGAAAATCTATCGCAAGAAGATACGCAATACCTAAGAGCAGGCATGATGGTTGAAACAGAAGCCTTACGCAAATGATCACGATGAAAGAGCTTGGGGCACCGATCCGCCAATGGGTGCCGGACTGGTTAGGATTGATTTGCATCTTCATCGTTATCCTTCCGGTTACGATGCTAAACGGTTCGTACACCGGCAGTATGCTGGAGGTATCAAACACGCTAGGCACGAACACCGAGGATATAACCATGGGATATTACGCGGCAGCGGCGGGAATGGCGGTATCCTATCCGATTATTCCGAAGATATTAGAAGCCTTCTCTATAAAATTCTTATTGTTAGTGGATTTAGTCGCCCAGTTCTTCTTAAGCTGGATCTGTGCCCGCTCCCAGAACGCCGACATATTGATCGTCTGTAGTTTCGCGATAGGTTTCCTAAAAGGGTTTCTCATGCTGTGGTTTATCCGGTACGCACAAAAGATATTCAGCCCTAAAAATATACGTAGCCAATTCTACTCCTACTTCTATCCTTTTGTTTTCGGAGGGGGACAAGCGTCCATGCTTGTTACCGCACAGTTAGCCTACCATTATGACTGGAAATATATGTATTATTTCATGATGCTGATGATCTTATTGGCCATACTAGTGGTAATCATCTGCTTCCGCCATAACCGGCCGATCAAGTCCATCCCCTTGGCCGATCTACACATCCGGGAAATGTTCATCATATCCACCGGATTGTTAATGCTTATGTATGTCATTAATTACGGGAAAGTACTCGACTGGATGGCATCCCCCAAGATTTGCCTTTATATCATGATCGCCCCGATATTGATCGCTTTATTTATTTGGTATCAATATCATTCGGAACGTCCGTACGTGAATCTGGCGCCTTTATACCAGCCGAAAGCCATTATCGGTTATTTCTATATGATGCTTGTCATGTTTTTCAGTACTTCGACTACCTTGTTGACCAGCTACCTGACCAGTATCTTAAAGGTAGACAGTACCCATACCTATTCCCTTTATACTTATTTGCTTCCGGGATATGTCTTGGGGGCGTTCATCTGTTTTTGGTGGTTCCGGTGGCAACGTTGGCGGTTTCGTTTCTTGATAGCGGGAGGAATGAGTTGTTTCGTCCTGTTCTTCGGGAGCCTTTATTTCGGGATCTCACCGGATAGCAGATACGAGATACTCTACTTTCCTATATTCCTCAGGGGATTGGGCATGATGATTCTAATCATAGCTTTCGCCTTATTTGCCGTGGAAGATTTAAATCCTAAATATTTATTGTCAAACGCTTTCTTTCTCATCATTTTCCGTTCGGTACTATCCCCTATCATGGCGACTTCTTTTTACAGTAATATACTATATCGCTTGGAACAAAAATATATGTATTCCTTATCAGAAACCGTTACGCTGGCCGATCCTCTAGCCGCCTCACGCTATAATCAGGCGCTTGGCAACGCCTTGACCCAAGGGCATCCCTACGACGAGGCAGCGCAAATGGCTACCAATACACTCTATAATACGTTACAGCAACAAAGCTTATTATTGGCGTTAAAAGAGATACTGGGGTATTTATTAGTCATCTCCTTATTCATAGCGATCGTATCCCGTTTTATCCCATTCCATAAAACCATCCGTGTTACATTCGCCAAGACAGGAGATGATATGGTTTGATCAAACTATGCCCGGCTGCAAATCTATCAGCCGGCATCTGCCTTTTTGTCATTTATAGTTTATCCGAAACATTTTGGCATTCGTTTTGTATAGGAATAGGCAGATCTTGAGAATGATCAGGATCAGGAATACGCACAAAATAACAATAAAAATAATAAGATATTCAGACTATGAGCAGTAAACAAGGTAACATCGGAGTAACATCGGAAAACATCTTTCCGATTATCAAGAAGTTCTTATACAGTGATCACGAAATCTTCCTTCGTGAACTTGTTTCTAATGCGGTAGACGCTACCCAGAAGTTAAAAACGCTTTCTTCCGTAGGCGAGTTTAAAGGCGAACTCGGTGATTTGACCGTACAGGTTAAGTTCGATGACAAAACGATCACGATCTCTGACCGGGGTATCGGTATGACAGCCGAGGAGATCGATAAGTACATCAACCAGATCGCTTTCTCCGGCGCCGAGGAGTTCGTTGAGAAATACAAGAACGACGCCGCTTCTATCATCGGTCACTTCGGTCTTGGTTTCTACTCCTCTTTCATGGTTTCCAAGAAAGTAGAGATTGTGACGAAATCGTACAAAGAAGGCGCTGTTCCCATGAAATGGAGCTGCGACGGTACGCCGGAATACTCCTTGGAGGAAACGACGAAAGAGGATCGTGGTACCGATATCATCCTGTATATAGACGACGAGAATAAAGATTTCTTGAACAAGGACAAGATCAATGGCTTGTTGACAAAATACTGCCGTTTCTTACCGGTTCCTATCGCATTCGGCAAGAAGCAAGAGTGGAAAGATGGTAAATATGTAGATACAGACGAAGATAACGTAATCAACGACACCAAACCAGCATGGGTTCGCAAACCGGCCGATATGACCGACGAGGATTACAAGAAGTTCTATCGTGACTTATATCCTATGACGGATGAGCCGTTGTTCTGGATTCACTTGAACGTAGACTATCCGTTCAACTTGACCGGTATCTTATATTTCCCTCGCATCAAGAGCAATATCGACTTGCATCGTAACAAGATCCAGTTATATTGCAATCAAGTATTCGTTACGGATTCCGTAGAGGGTATCGTTCCTGAGTTCTTGACATTATTGCATGGTGTATTGGATTCGCCGGATATCCCGTTGAACGTATCCCGTTCCTATTTGCAAAGCGATCAGAACGTGAAGAAGATCTCCAACCACATCACGAAGAAGGTGGCAGACCGCTTGGAAGAGATCTTCAAGAACGACCGCCCGCAGTTCGAGGAGAAATGGGATAGCTTGAAACTATTCATCCAATATGGTATGTTGACTGATGAGAAGTTCTACGACCGCGCGGTTAAGTTCGCCTTATTCAAGGACGTCGAAGGCAAATACTTCACTTTCGAGGAATACAAGAACTTAATCAAGGACAACCAGACAGACAAAGAGGGTAACTTAATCTATCTGTATACCACCAATAAAGACGAGCAATACAGCTATATACAAGCCGCAAAGGACAAAGGTTACAGCGTCTTGGAAATGGACGGACAATTGGATGTACACTTGATCGGACAATTGGAGCAGAAGTTCGAGAAGAGCCGCTTCGTTCGTGTGGATAGCGATACGATCGATAACCTGATCCGCAAGGAAGACTCGAATAAGGTAACCTTGAGCGAGGAGCAGAAAACGGCCATGCAGGAAATATTCAAGAGTCAGATGCCGAAATTGAACAAGACCGAGTTCTACGTAACATTCGAGGCATTGGGCGAAAACGCGAACCCTGTCATGTTGACACAAAGCGAGTATATGCGAAGAATGCGTGAGATGTCCGCTATGCAACCGGGTATGTCTTTCTATGGCGAGATGCCGGATAGCTTCAACTTCGTATTGAATACGGATCATCCGTTGATCAAGAAAGTATTAACAGAAGAGGAGCAAGCTTGCGACGAGAAGTTAAAACCGATCCTTAGCGATATCAAAGGATGGGAGGCTCGTCAAGCCGACTTACGTGAGGCTCAAAGCAAAAAGAAAGAAGATGAGATCACGGCGCAAGAGAAAGAGGATATGACCAACACCAACCATAAGCTGGATGAGCTTCGTGAGCAACGCAACCAAGTTCTGGCCGAGTACGCCGGTACGAACAAGACAGTTAGTCAGTTGATCGACCTTGCTTTGTTAGGAAACGGTATGCTGAAGGGAGAGGCCTTAAGCCAATTCATCAAACGTAGCGTAGAACTGATCGGATAAACCAATCCTCACATATATAAAAAACCGTTCCTTCTCGGGGGAACGGTTTTTTTAGTTTCAGCCCACGACATCCTCGACCACTTTCCGCAACCTATCCAAGCTCATCTCGCCGGATTGTCTCCACAAAGCCTCCCCTTTCCGTAGCAGGATAAAAGTAGGAATCGATTCCACCGTATACAAATCGGCAAGAGCGCTCTCCTCCTCGATATTGATTTGTACCACTTCTAATTTTCCTTTCTCCAATTCCTTGAACTCCTTCACGATCGGCATCATTTTCTGGCAATGAGGGCACCAATCCGCATAAAACTCAGCCATGACCAAAGCACCGGTCTCCATAACGGTCTTATTCCGCTCTTCCCTATTCAATTCTTTCTCTTTCATAACATCATCTGTTTTAATTGTATTGATAACTCAACAATACGAAAAAACAAAATGTTTATGTTTCTAAAGAAATACTTCTTACATTTGGAGAAGAAAAACAGATTGGGTTCATATGAGGAAAATAACAGTTATCATAGCCTTATTCCTTGCTGCCATTCAGATTGTTTCCGCCCAGAAAGTAGGGTTGGTACTCAGTGGCGGCGGTGCCAAAGGAGCGGCACATATCGGAGTGATCAAGGCGCTGGAAGAAAATAATATACCGATCGATTACATTACCGGTACCTCCATCGGGGCGATTATCGGTAGTTTATACGCTATGGGGTATTCCCCCGAGGAGATGCTGGAGCTGATGCTTTCCAAGGAGTTCGCCTATTGGCAAACAGGTACGGTGGAGGAGCAATATACCTATTATTTCAAGGAGCCTTACCCGACCCCGGAATTTGCGCATTTCTCCATCGATATGTCCGATTCCCTACAGATCAAGGCTAGCTTCTTACCGCAAAGCTTGATCAATCCCATACAGATGAATCAGGCGTTCATGGCCTTGTTCTCGCAGGCGACGGCAAAGGCGGGGTGGAATTTCGACAACCTGTTTGTCCCTTTCCGTTGCGTGGCCTCGGATATATATACTAAAAAGCCGATCATCTTTAAGAATGGGGATCTGGGAGACGCCGTACGTGCCTCCATGACTTTCCCGTTTTTCTTCCAGCCCATATGGAAAGACAGTATTCCTTTATTCGATGGAGGTATCTACGATAATTTCCCGGTAGGCCCGATGAAAGACGCGTTCCACCCGGATTTCATTTTCGGATCGACGGTATCGGGAGGGAATAAAAAGCCTTCGGAGAATCCTTATAACCAGATCGAGACCATGATCATGCAAAAGACCGATTACGAGGTACCGGAGGAAGATGGCATGATGATTAAATTCAGTTTTCCCACCGTCTCCTTATTGGATTTCCAGAAAGGCAAGGAGCTTATGGACATCGGGTATAAACGTACCCTTTCCATGATCGACTCCATCAAGCAACGGGTTCCCCGGGAAGTGCCTTTAAATGAGGTTACCGAAAGAAGAAAAGCCTATAAAGAGAACCTTCCCCCGCTGATCTTCCGCAATATTTACGTGACGGGCGTATCCGAGGCCCAGCGTAAATACATAGAGGCCCAATTACACAGGGATATCAATAACGAGTTCTCCATGGAAGAGTTCAAGCGGGCTTATTTCAAGATGCTGACCTATTCCAAGATTAGGGAAATCATGCCGCATGCCGTTTATAACCGGAAAGAGAAGAAATTCGATCTTTATCTGGACGTGAAGATGAAAGAAGAGATCACGGTTGGCTTCGGTGGAAACGTATCGTCTCATCAAGCGAATCAATTATACCTAGGATTGGGGTATCAATATCTGGGACGGTTCGCCGCCGACGTAAACTCGAACTTTCAAGTGGGTAACTCCTTTAGTGGTGTCATGTTGAGTGGCCGGATGTACCTGCAAACGCAAATCCCCACTTATTTAAATTGGCAAGGAGTCTTCTCGGACAAGAAATATACGGAAAGCCAATCCCTCTTTTATGAGGATATAGTGCCCGCCATGATTAAGCAGAAAGAACTGTACATGAAACTAAAATTAGGCTTCCCCTTCCTCAACCACGCGAAAGCGGAGATCGGGTTCGCCTACGGACGGTTGAACGATTTCTATTTGCAGAGCACCACGATACCTTTCCCGAACGCCTCTTTCGACCATAGCTGGTACGATTTATTCAGTGGTTCGTTAAGTATCGAGCAAAACTCACTCAACACCAAACAATACCCGATAAGCGGAAAGCAGCAATTCCTAATCGCCCAATACGTAACCGGTACGGAGAAGTACACTCCATCCCCCACTTCCGCCACGACGGAAGCCCCGATTGGTCGCAAAGTGCATAGCTGGCTGCAACTGAAAGGGCGCTGGAACCAATACCAGACGCTGAGCAACCGTTTCAACTTAGGTTATTTGGCGGAAATGGTCATATCCAGCAAGAACCTCATGAATAACTATACGGCTAGCGTATTACAGGCCCCGGCGTTTACCCCGACACCCCATAGCGAGATTGTATTCAACGAGGCGTTCCGGGCGAACCAATATGTGGCTTTCGGGCTTTCCCCGATCTTGAAGTTAAGCAAGCTTCTGCACTTCCGGTTGGATATGTATGGCTTCGCTCCGCTCTATGAAATACAAAAGACGGTGCCGGAAAACAACCCGTATGTCGGAATCCCACATTATGGTAAGTTTTTGCACTCGTTTAATTATATGGGTGAAGCGGCGGTCGTATTGCAATTGCCATTTTTATGTATAAGTCTGTACGCCAACGGATACAGTTATCCGAAGGAGAATTTCAACTTTGGCTTAAACATTGGTTATCTGATCTTCAATCCAAAAATGTTAGATTAAATTCGCAAAAAAGTAGTCGAAACGTTTGCATATTTAAAACAAAAACGTACCTTTGCACTCGCAATCACGAAACAATGGCCGCGTAGCTCAACTGAATAGAGTAGCTGACTACGGATCAGCCGGTTACAGGTTTGAATCCTGTCGCGGTCACCATTCGAAGATAGCAATAGAATATATCTTGGCTCCTTAGCTCAACTGAATAGAGCATCTGACTACGGATCAGAAGGTTAAAGGTTTGAATCCTTTAGGAGTCACTTGAATATTCAAATTCATTTACAGATTGGCTCGCTAGCTCAACTGAATAGAGCATCTGACTACGGATCAGAAGGTTATAGGTTTGAATCCTATGCGAGTCACTTGAGAATCCTTATTTCATTCAGCGTCTTCGGAAGCAATGAAATAAGGATTTTTTCAATTTCTACCGGTCGTATCATTATTATTCATATATTCGCAGTTAATACAAAGAATATTTTATTTAAGATAAAAGGTAAACACTTGAAAGCACACTATAAAACTTCTATAGCCATAAGTCTAATCGTCATTATCGTATTAGTGATCTTACGTACCACTGTTACCGGACAAGATAGCATCAAATTCATCGACGATACCGATGATCAGCCAATAGATCAACAAAACAGCGACTCTATAGACCTTCGTTATTCCAATGAGTACCAAAGTTGGAAACAAACCTCGGACACGACTTTCCGCAGTTTGTTTAATGGGAACCAACAAGCTGATATCTTGGCCGAACATCCCGTAATGGTGGTATTATGGGCAGGATACGCTTTCTCCAAAGATTATCTAAGTCCCAGAGGGCATATGTATTCCATAGAAGATCTATACAAAAGCCTGCGGACCGGCTCTCCCATGACCCCGACGAGTGGCCCCCAGCCTGCCGCATGCTGGGCATGTAAAAGTCCGGACATACCCCGCTTATTAACGACCACCGATGCCAAGACCTTATATAAGAAGAAATGGGCGGAGCTAGGCAACGAGATCGTAAATCCAATCGGATGCGCAGACTGCCATGAACCGCAAAGCATGGGATTGCGCGTGACCCGCTCATTCTTGAAAAGTGCCTATAAGCGCAACGGATTACGTATAGAGGACGCAACCGAGCAAGAGATGCGATCTCTAGTATGCGCCCAATGCCACGCCGAATATTATTTCCAAGGAGAAGATCGTATACTAACCTTACCTTGGGATCAAGGTTATACGGTAGAAAATATAGAAGCCTATTACGACAGCATAAACTTCACCGATTTCACCCATAAATTAAGCCGGGCACATTTGATAAAGGCGCAACATCCGGATTTCGAGTTATTCCAGATGGGCATTCACGGGCAAAGAGGCGTTTCCTGCGGAGAATGCCATATGCCTGCTGTCGGGGAAGATGAGAACCGGTACAACAACCATCATATCAAAAGCCCGTTGGCGATGATAGACCGTACTTGCCAAGCCTGCCACCGGGAAAGTGAGGAGACCTTACGCAAGGATGTTTATGAACGGCAAAACAAAGTCTACGCCATACGCATGCGTGTAGAGGAAGAATTGACAAAAGCCCATATAGAAGCGAAATTCGCTTGGGACAAAGGCGCTACGGAATCTCAAATGAAAAACGTATTAAAACTGCTCCGGCAGGCACAATGGCGTTGGGACTTCGCCGTGGCCTCACACGGGGCGGCTTTCCACGCGCCCCAAGAAGTCACACGTATCTTGGGCAGCGGACTCGATAAGGCTACCCAAGCCCGCATCCAGATCATGAAGGTCTTAGCGCAGCTAGGCTATACCCAAGATGTTCCGATGCCGGATATCTCCACAAAAGCGAAAGCCCAGCAATATATCGGCCTCGATATGGAAGCCGAGCAACAGGCCAAACAAAAGTTTTTAGAAACCGTCATCCCCCAATGGCAGGAAGAAGCGAGAGCCAATAAACGATTCATCGAAGGTAATTAAGTTCTTTCCTCCAGCTCCAATCCCGGGGTATAAGGTAGCGAGATCGTAAACTTACTACCTACGCCAACCTCGGATTCCAACGATATGCTTCCATGAAACGTATGAACGATACTCTGGCAGATCGCTAACCCCAAGCCTGTACCTTGAGCAAACTCATCCAGTTTCTGGAAACGCTCGAATACCTTTTCCTTTTTATCATCAGGAATGCCCTTACCCGTATCTTTCACGGAAATAAGGATCGATTTTCCATCTGCGCTAAGTTCGTATCCGATCTCGATATATCCCTTAGCGGTAAACTTCACCGCATTATTAATGAAATTGGTACAAACCTGCGTCAACCGGAAATGATCCGAACGGATGATAAGAGGTTCATGGGGAACCCTTATCTTTAACTCCACTCCCTCCGGCATCATCAATTGATGCGTATGGAAGATATCTCCCATCAGTTTACTCAGATCGAGGTTCTCATAAGAGAAAGACATGCTACCGGATTCTATGCGTGATAGATCCAAGATATCGTTGATCAGCTTAAGCAACAGGTCACTGTTTTTGGTAATCAGATCTATAAACTCCGCCTTTTCCTCCGGTTCCAAAGGCATATCCGAATTGAGCAATTGGGAGAAGCCTACGATCGCATTCAGAGGCGTACGTATCTCATGGCTCATATTCGCCAGAAAGACTAATTTCATCCGATCGGATTCCTCCGCTTTCCGGCGGGCGGCTATAAGGCTATTCTCCGTGTCTTTTATCCGCTGGATATTCAAGCATAAGCCACTTACCTCAACAGCTTCGTCATCGGAAACCGAATCTTTCTCATTCTTATTTTGGGCATAGCGAAATTCCCACCACTCATACCCCTTCTTATTAAAGTTACAACGACGTTGCGTCACTTTCCGGGAAAGAAAGCCACTATCCAGCAGATTCCGGTCTCGAAGGAAATTATCCAGTTCTTCAGGATGTATAGCATCCTGAAACTCCTCGATTTTCATCGGCACACAGGGCATACCTAAGTAATGGTAGAATCTATTATCAAACTCGAATACCCCTTTGCTATACCGAAAAGCGAAAATGTTGCCGCTATCCAACGCAAAAGAAAGAAAAGTCTTCTCCCTTTTTAACTTCTCCTGCGCATCCTTCTTATGTAAAGCCTCCTGTATATATCGCTTTCTTTGGTAACTAAAAAGCAGAAGCAACATCACCACCAGAATAAAGCCGGCAGCCCATATATAATATTTATATTGAACGACAAACGGCATATTCGCGATAATAGCTCCTTCCGGCAATTTACTACTATCAATGCTCCATCGTTCTAACACACCGTAATCAAAAACATAAGCCTTGTTACTCTCTTCGATTTGCGGAAAATCGGACGGGGGCGTTCCTTTCAAGATAGAGACGACCCGGTTTACAGCTGCCTCTACCTCATCCTTAAAGACAGTTACATACCCGCCAACTACGCCATTCTGATTTCCGATCAACTCATTGATCACGGAGAAACATGGAAAGGCGCTGAGCCGCCCCAACGAGATTGTCATATAATCCCTCTTGGTTGCCAGATACGCTTTATTATAATAATTCTCGCCGAATCCCTTAATCAGGGCATTCGCCGATTTCGTACTGAGTGTGCTTATATACATCGTATCCGGCTTTATCTTAGGTATATCCGATATCGAAATCCCGTTCTTTCCGGATAAACGTACCCGATCCAAGGAATATATATTGTTCACGGCACAAATATCCTGAATCTGCGCATTCATGTCCGCCAGCATCATATTATCCTGAAAGGTATCGTCCGAGACTCTTATGACGATGCAATTACCAACAAGCCGCCGTATCAATTCTATATTCCTCTTATAATCCGGTTTATCATAAAAGCCCATCATATTCGGATATTTCCGGATGATCGGGATATTGGGATAACTAACCCCCATAAACACGACCGGGATCGATTTAGCGAGGGGATGCCTGCTACTTATCAAAGCGTTCAAGGCTTGATCGTCATTGACCAGAATAATATCCGGGTTCCATGTCGATAACTCATTCAGTTTCTTGAATAATTTCTGTCGCTGTTGCTTCTCCGAATATTGCTCACAATCCAAATAAAAAGAATAGACACTCGCATGTATCCCCTTCTTCCGCAAATCACTCGACATGATTTCCTTCATCTTCTCATAGGCGGGAAAATGTTTTTCGTAAGATTGAATCACGAGTATACGCTTCTCCTCCGATAAGTCTGTAGAGGATTTACATGATATACAGGTAACAAAGAGAAATATGATGGATATTATTCCAAATAAGCGCTTAGCTGGCATATCGTTCCTTTAAGGTGTTTTCTATGACTTTACAAAACTAAAGATTTATTTCGTACATTTGAGCATATTTTTCACGAAATACAATCAAAACATCAAATATATGAAACAAGAAATCCAACTGAACGAACACAACAAGCAAGAGTATCCTCCTATGCACACGGCGGAACATATCTTAAACCAGACAATGGTACGGATGTTCGGATGTCCCAGATCCAAGAACGCACACATAGAGAGGAAGAAGTCTAAATGCGATTATCTATTGGCGGAAGAGCCCAGTGCGGAGGTCATGGCCGAGGTTGAGAAGAAGATAAACGAGGTGATCGACCGGCACCTGCCCGTAACCATCGAGTTCATGCCGAAAGAAGAGGCCGGAGATATCGTGGATTTAAGTAAATTGCCCGACGATGCCAGCGATACATTACGTATCGTACGCATAGGCGATTACGATGCCTGCGCATGTATCGGATCGCACGTGGCGAATACATCCGAGATCGGACATTTCAAGCTGTTGAATTACGACTATGCCGACGGGAGATTACGGCTACGTTTCAAATTGGTATAAAATTTAAAGCAAGCGCAAACGGTCAAATAAAAATATTTTATGTAAGTTTGCAAGCGATTAAAGGAACATTTTAATACAGACATTAAATACAATAGTTATGCAAACAATTGACAATTTCAATTTTGCCGGCAAAAAGGCATTTGTAAGAGTTGACGTTAAGGTTCC
>OGQF01001098.1_pt1 | contig 20177 bp, 13 predicted proteins | sample 1553141 | NCBI WGS metagenome assembly OGQF01 (sample SAMEA2580005, study PRJEB22360) | human gut metagenome | biome: human gut; feature: human-associated habitat; material: faeces | place: Denmark | collected 2008/2010
GGAGCTATCGGCTCTCCGGGCGCATTTTTATAAATCATCAAAACTAATCATACTGAAACTTTCACCTCTTCTATACGCGCATTCTTCACTCTCAAAATTGTAAAAGTAACATCTCCCATTTCTATCACTTCTCCCTCTTGTGGAATACTTTGATTAAAGTACAGAATCAATCCCGCCAACGTTTCATACTCCTCACGTTCTTCAAGCTCCAGACGATATTTTTCATTCAGATAGTCCACTTCCAGACGACCTGAGAATATATATTCATGCGGAGAAAGCATCTCCTCTTTCAAATTCAGATGATCATGTTCGTCCTCAATCTCTCCAAAAATCTCTTCCATAATATCTTCTGTCGTCACAATACCTGCAGTCACACCAAATTCATCCACCACCACTGCAATACTTTTCTGATCTTTAAAAAAGAGATTCAGCAAACGCTGAGCAGCCATAGTTTCCGGCACAATCAACACCTTGCTCAATGCCTTACTGATTGTCAGCGGATTGTGAAACAAAGCAGAAATATGGACATATCCGATGATATCGTCTATACTTTCCTTATAAATCAATATTCGCGACAGTCCTGTCTTGATAAACAACTGAGACAACTCTTCTATCGAACTGTCAATAGACAATGCTACCACATCCGGACGCGGCACAATACATTCCCTCAATTTCACTTCAGAAAAATCCAAGGCATTTCTGAACAACTTAATCTCATGGACTTCCTCCTCCTCTTGCGCTCCAGTCTCTCCTTCTTCAATCAAATTATTTAAATCAATCTTTCCGAAAGCACGGTTTTCCTCTTTATTTTCCAGTTTCTTGCCGGTAAACAAACGCAACAAAATACCACCCAACCATACAGAAAAATAAGACAACGGAAAAAAGAGCAAATAAAACAGAAACACCGGAACAGCAAAAATCTTCAAGAAAAGATTAGAGCGTAAACGGAATACTGTTTTAGGCAAAAACTCTGCAAAAACAAGTATAATTAAAGTTGAAATAACCGTTTCCACAAACAACTCCGCACCAACAGATAAATTCAGGAATGCAAGGTTCTGCAATAGCAATTCAGACATAAAAATACCATAAATTACCATCACGACATTATTGCCCACCAAAATAGTTGTAATATACATTCCGGAATTTGAAACAAACAAATCAATCAAAGCTTGCGAAACACCTTTATTCGATTTATCAATCTCAATTCTCAACTTATTTGAAGTCAAGAAAGCGATCTCCATCCCTGAGAAGAATGCAGACAACAGCAGACAAACTAATATGATAATCAATGAAGTGGTCATTGGATATTCTTATTTTCAATTTCAACTTTTCCGGTAATACCGTAAAACATCGGATTATTCATATCTTGGTCAGACTTAAATCCTTTGTGTCCTTCAATCACTTGCTCTCCGGATGTCAGTTTCACATACCTGTCAGAATAGATTATCTGCTTCTCAACATCCCAATACAACAACTCTGTTTCCAATTTTTTACCCTCAGCATTCACTACAACCACTTCACTCCTGGCTTCCCACAGATTCTTATCTTCAAGTTTCTTGGCATATTTACATTTAATCGACCCCATTAACTTACCCTCCTTATCATAAGAAATCGCATACAGTCCTTTCGGAAACTCCTCATACTTTTCTTCTCCCTCAGTCATTTTGATATATTCGGAAGTTATCACTTTATACTTAATCCGAGCAGAATCCGAATATATCATCTCCAATTCATGTCCGGTCATTTCAGGACGTGCTTCACCGCCAGCAATACGATTAACATCCTGCACATCATTTTTACAAGACAAAAGCATTATTGTCCCCAACAGGACAATAATGCTTCGAAAATTTATCATACTGGAAAATATATATCTCATTTATTTCAATTCCTATTTCGAGAAACGGGCTTTGGTTGTTTCATTAATCCAATCACCAATCTTAACATCTGCACCTTCCGTCACGCTTCTAAAGAAAGCCTCATCCTTACTGGGGAAGTGCGGAGTATAAGAAGTAATCAATTTATTCGCTTCTTCAGCAACACTCGGATCAACCTGTTTCGCTTTATTAAATTTATCTACAGCAGCCCAGAACACAGATGCATGGTCAAAAGCATCCTCTCCATAATTATTTGCATAAGCAGCATAAGCCTTACCAATCAAAATATAGGCAGCACCATTCTGTGCATTACACTGAATAGCTGCCAAAGCAGCACGTTTAGCTTCTGCATATTGTTTCTTGGCCAATTTCAACTGAGCCTGACGCATACAATAATCGCCTTTGGCTGTTTCATCTTCTGCTTTCGAAATAGCTTCCTGCAAATAAGTGTCAGCTTTATCCCAATCCTGACGTTTCATAAACATTGTAGCCAAGCTATATGCAGCTTCTGCTGAAGGATCCAATTTATACAACTGCTCTGCAACAGTAGTATATAAAGCCAAGTGCTCACACTCGTTCCGACGCAGCAAGCTAACCACAGATCTGATATTTTCAACATCTTCCGGAGCAGCATTATACTTCTCTGTCAGCAGACGATTCAATGTCTCGCAATCTGCAGCTCCTGAACTGAAAAACATACCGTCAATACGACCTTTCATAGCCTTAAAAGGTTCCGGTTTCTTAGCATGTTTCAAAGCTCTGTCAACAAAAGCAGATACTTTCATATACTGGTTAATATATTCATCACGAGACACCATATCCTTTTTCATCAAGTCTCCTGCCGCAAAGAACAATACTTGAACAGTAATCGGATGGCTCTTGTTTCCCTCCATCTCGAAAGATTTATTCAAATATCCGTAAGCCTCTTTCAACTCTTCATCATTCTCCACACCCAACTGAATCAGTGTAGCTCCTTTTTTACCTAAAATATAGCCTTCTCCAAATCGGGGATTAATATAACTATATTGTACCCACTGATCATAAACCATCTTCAAAGAATCGATATAAGCACGATCCTTTGTCTGCTTGTACAAACCTGCAAATAAATCCTCGCCTTTCGTATAGGTCAATGTCTGAAAAGCAGGAGCATTGTGGAAAACATAACTCCATGCCGACAGAGCTTCTTTATAATTCTTCTGTTTCAAAAATTCAGAATAAATAGATGCGCTCTCTATCGTTTTCACACTGTCCACACCATATTTTGACTGTACTGTCTGAGCCTTTGCAGCGCCACCAATCAAGCAAACCCCGCATGCTAAAGCAACAATTTTCTTCATGATTTTATTTTTAAGTTTTGTATAGTTTATCTATAATTCATCCAAGGCAAAAATATCACTAATTTTCTAAAATAGCCAATATAGCACATGAATTTTCATGTCTGCTTATATTTTTTTAGCAAACGCCAATATCTCATTCAACCCAAGAAAACCCAATATTCTACAAAACTCGACTTCGTTTGGCAGTTTTTTCTCCAGAAATACACTATTACCGCCGGTCACAATCACTCGTCCATCGTCAAACGTTTCCATGAACTCATGTATATAATTTTTCACTTCAAAAAGCATGCCATTCATAACTCCATTCCGAATAGCCTCATCCGTTGTCTGCCCCATCCCCCCATAGTTCAGCGAAGGCTCCACCAAAGGTAATTTGGCTGTAAAATGTTGCAATCCTCGAAAACGCATATCCACCCCCGGAGATATATTCCCACCTAAAAACGTCCCTTCCGCATCTAGATAATTAAAGGTAATACAAGTCCCGGAATCAATCACCAGCAAAGGGTGTCCGGGATATTTTCCCATCGCTCCGGTACAAATCGCAATCCTGTCAAAACCCAATGTAGCCGGGGTGGCATATCCGATTTTCAGAGGCAAGGGCATCAGAGAAGAAGCCTCAACCCACCAGTCAACAGCCCCTTTCAACATATCCCTCATATCATCAGGAATCTTACCACTGCCCGACAGCAACAGATCCACCCGTTCACCCATTCCCCGATATCTGCCTATATCTTCCAACAGACTGTCCCCGCAATATTTAGCCTCCACCAATTGATTATCTTTAAAAAAAGCATATTTCATACGAGTATTCCCCGCATCTACCACCAAATTCATAACACACTGTCTTTTAAATTTCTGACAATTTCCGCCATTCGGCTTTCATCCTTCACGTCCGTAAATATAAGTGACAATTTATCATTCTTCTCACTAAAACGGCAAGCCACCGTCTGCTGTTGCACAAACTTCAAGACATTGGCAAATACATCCGATTTATAAAACGGAGACGACTGGTCGCTCACAAAATACATGGTCATCTTACCATTTTTCGCCAACAGGCGCTCCACACCAAGCGACATACACCACCTTCTGACACGCACAATATCCATCAGCCCTAACACCTGTCTCGGCAACTCGCCAAAACGGTCTGACAATTCTCTGGCAAACTTCTCCAAGCCCTCCTCATCCGGAATATTATCCAATTCCCGATACAAGCGGATACGCTCACTCACATTTTCCACATACGAATCCGGAATCAAAGCCTCAAAATCCGATTCCACCACACAATCCGCCACAAACACCCGATCATTGTCTCCACGGTCGGCAGCCAGTTCCGGGAATTCCTCGTCTTTCAACTCCAACAGAGCCTCATTCAGAATGCGTTGGTACGTTTCATAACCGATTTCTGCAATAAAACCGGACTGTTCCGCACCCAAAATATTTCCGGCACCACGGATATCCAAATCCTGCATGGCAATATTAAAACCGCTACCCAAACCGCTGAAATCCTCAATAGCCTTCAGTCTTCTCCGAGCTTCCGGATTCACCATATCCAACGGAGGTGTCAGCAAATAACAGAACGCCTTTTTATTAGAACGTCCCACACGTCCTCTCAACTGGTGCAAATCACTCAAGCCATAATTTTGAGCCTGATTGATAATCATCGTATTTGCATTCGGAATATCCAACCCCGACTCGATAATTGTCGTTGCAATCAACACATCATAATCTCCCCTCGCAAAATCGTGCATCACCTTCTCCAGTTCCTCTCCTGTCATCTGTCCATGAGCGACACAACTCTTCACCTCCGGCACTATCCGCTGTAACATACCCTGGATATCACGTATAGTTTCCACCCGATTATGAATAAAGAACACCTGTCCTCCGCGCGACATCTCATACATAATCACCTCTTTAATCAACTGCTCGTCAAACCGGTGCAATTCCGTCACAATCGGATACCTGTTAGGCGGCGGCGTCCGGATAATCGACATATCCCGGGCACCCATCAGCGAAAACTGCAACGTACGCGGAATAGGCGTTGCTGTCAATGTCAAGGTATCCACATTCAACTTCATTTGCTTCAACTTCTCCTTTACTCCCACTCCGAACTTCTGCTCCTCATCAATAATCAACAGCCCCAAATCCTTAAACTCCACATCCTTGCTGGTCAAACGATGAGTACCTATTATAATATCTACCTTTCCTTCTTTCAACTCTTTCAACACCTTCTTGATATCGCTGCTTTTCTTCATCCGACTGACATACTCCACCCTGCATGGCATTCCTTCCAGTCGCTTCGAAAATGTGATATAATGCTGATATGCCAACACCGTCGTAGGCACCAACACAGCCACCTGCTTGTTATCCGCCACCGCTTTAAAAGCCGCCCGGATAGCCACCTCCGTTTTACCGAATCCCACATCGCCACACACCAAACGGTCCATCACCTGCGGCTGCTCCATATCTGCCTTTACGGCATTAATCGCCTTCAGCTGATCCGGTGTCTCGTCATACATAAACGACACCTCCATCTCCTCCTGTAAATAACTGTCCTTGGAAAAAGCAAAGGCAGGCTCCTTCTTCCTACGGGCATACAACGCAATCAACTCGCGCGCAATATCCTTAACCCGCGACTTTGTCTTCTGCTTCAACTTGTTCCAAGCCTCACCGCCTAACTTGTTCACCGTCGGAGGCACCCCGTCCTTCCCTTTATATTTTGAAATCTTATGCAGAGAATGCAACCCTACATACAATTCCGAATTATTCTTATACACCAAACGGATAGCCTCTTGCTCCTTACCATCATTCATCAGCTTCACCAAACCGCCAAACCGTCCGATTCCATGATCAATATGCACTACATAATCTCCCGGATGCAAATTCTGCAACTCACTCAACGTAATCGACTCACGTCCCTGACGCAGACGCGTAGTCTGTAATTTATACTTGTGATAACGATCGAAAATCTGATGTTCCGTATAGACACACAACTTTTCCTTCGCATCCGAGAATCCCTCATGCAACACACCTTCCACCCACTCAAACTCAAATCCATACCCTTTATCTTTGAAAATATCCCGAATACGCTGAATCTGCATCTCATTGTTAGAGCAGATATAAAGCTCGTATCCGTTTGCCTTACGCGATTGCAAAGTCTCCGCCAGCAAATCAAAGTGCTTGTTCGTAGGCGGCTGCGCCTCACACCCCACTTCAATAACCTCTCCCCTGAAATATAAATCAGGTCCCCATTCCACCACAGGGCACTCTTCCATATATTTCAACAAATCTTCCGCACACCCTATCAACTCATCTCCAACCTCTTCGTGCAATTTCCTCACCTTATCGTGCAAAAACAAACCATTCTTTACCCACCAAACCGGTTTCTCCGCAAAATAGGTAAACAAATCCGTATGTTTAAAACTCCCGCTTTCCGAATGTCCGCTCAAATCCGGCACAATAGACACCTGCTCCACCTTCCGGTCGGACAACTGCGTTTCCACATCGAAAAAGCGAATAGAATCAACCTCATCACCAAAAAAATCGATGCGGGCAGGCAGTTCCTCTGCAAAAGAATAGACATCCACAATACTGCCCCGAATAGAAAACTGTCCCGGCTCATAAACGAAATCACTCCGTTCAAATCCATACTCTACCAAAAGATTCTCCACAAACGACATGGAAATCTTATCACCACGCTTCACCACCATCGACATCTTCCCCAGCACCTGTCTATCCACCACCCGTTCTGCCAAAGCCTCAGGAAAAGTGACCAGTGTATCCACAATCCCGTTGCTGATATTATTCAGCACCTCCGTTCTCACCAACACCGAATCATTATCCTTCTCCTCGTCCTTAATCATCCTTCGATAAGAAGAAGGTAAAAACGCCACCTTTTTCTCATCCGTAAAGGTAATCAAATCATTATAGAAATAGGCAGCTTCCTCCCGGTCGTTCAACACCACCACCCGCACCCCGGGTCTGCTTACCCTCATGGCACCAATCAACAGCGGAGTGACCGACCCGGCATTTTCCACCAACTTAAACTTCTTGTCGCCAGCCGCAGTCAGCTTTGCCGTCAAACGCTCGATCACCTTTGCCGACAAATATTTTTGCAATAAATCCTTTGTATTCAAAGTATTCAAACTTAATATTTAATATCGCCGCAAAAGTAAGTCATTTCCACCGTAAAACCAATCGATATCACCATCTAAACCCTCGGAATATTTCTTAGCCGTTGCAAATAGTAATAACACAACGGAACGATATAAAGGCTCACCAAAGTACCGAATCCCATCCCACTAATCATAGCCACCGCCAGCGGACGCTGCAACTGAGACCCCATATCCCCGCCCCATAACAAAGGAATCATCGCAATAATACTCGTAAGACTGGTCATCAGAATAGGTTTCAACCGACGTACCCCGCCTTCATGTATAGCATCCAACAACGGAAATCCCTCCCGCTCCAAGCGGATAATCGTGTCTATCTTCAGAATAGAGTCATTGATAATAATACCGGACATGACAATAATTCCTATCATTGACATCAGATTGATAGAAATGCCGCACACCCACAATGTAAGAAGGGCAAAAGCTATATCCACCGGAATCTCAATCAAAATAATCAGCGGCAAAGTCAGCGATTCAAACTGGGCAGACAAAATGAAATAAAGCATCAATACCGCTATAACGATAATCAGACTCATCTCCCAAAGCGTCTGTCGACCATCAAACAGCGCACCCTCAAAATGAACATCCATTCCATTATCCCGGGCTTCCCGGCGAATCTGTTCCATCGTCTGTTCCGTATCTCCCGGCTCATAAATATCCAACGGAACAACCACCCCCTCCTTCTTGCCGACAATCTGCTTATAATCGCATGACTCCGTCACCTCGACCAACGATTCTGCCGGAATATAATTCTTGCCGTCCTTCGTCATGATCTGAGTACGGGCAAGCACCTCCCGCAAGGTCTGCTCCGTTTCTGTAATGACAATCGGAATATACCGGCTGCCGGTATTCAGTTTGCCGATATTGTTTTTACTGATATTCTTCTCCAGCTCATAAATAACGGCATTCCGATCCACCTGATAGAGTGCCAGACGCTCCGGGCGCCACCGCAAGGCAATCCTCTCCACCGTAGCCACCGGATTCAGATGAAGTCCCGGCATTTTCCGGTTCAGCTCCCCGACAAACCGATTGACACTGTCCACCGGTAACATCTCCCGTCTCTTTGCTCCGGTCAGGTTTGCAATCAGCGGAGCCGTCTCCTCCTCAAACATCTGCTCAAACAGATTCTTCACCTTCTCGGTCTCCAGACGGGCTTCCGGATACTCTTCCCGGACATACTCCCGCAACTCTTCCAACAGCCGTTTCAAACTACCGTTATCCTCCGCACGGATATAAAACTCCGCCTCATTCGGATTCAAATTATCCTCCCGATTCAGAAAAAACTGTTTTTCTCCAACAAAACAGCTGATTTCCTCGCAATCGTTCTGAAAACGGCGGACAATCCTGTCTGCCCGACGGTGATTCTCATCCATGTGGATACTGCTGTTCCAATCCACCTTTACAAGCATCTCATCAATTTCCAAAGGCGGCATCTGTTCCAGACGGATATAGAATACCGAACAGACACCCAACACCATAATACCCGCAACGAGCAATATTGCCCGACGGCGGTGGTGAAATACAAAATGATAGCCGGCAGTATAATATTCCTCCAAGTGTTTCAAACTGATTTTCTGCATCAACCTGTTAACGCCGGAAGTCCGGGCATGTCTGAACAGCAAATGATAGATAACCGGCACAATACTGATGGAAACCGCCAACGACACAAAAAGCCCGACAGAAACCGCCATCGCCTGGTCATAAAACAGTGCACCGGCAATACCGCCCAAAAATATAAGCGGAATAAAAACGGCACAGGTTGTCAACACCGAAGAAAGCAGCGGTCGGATGATTTCCACCGTACCGAGGCTACAGGCATCAAACAATGCATATCCCCGCTCCCGGTATTGGCTGATATTGTCTATCACGATAATCGAATTGTCCACCATCATCCCGACACCGATAATCAAACCTGCCAACGATATTGTATTGATGGATAGCCCCAACAACTGGAAAAACAGTACTGTAATGACCGTCGATATGGGAATACTCAAAGCAATAATCACAGCTGCCCTCAAATCCTTCAGGAAAAACAGCATCACCAGCACAGCCAGGATGATGCCCCATACCAGACTCTGCGAAAGATTGCTGATGGTATAATTCAACAGTGAGGCCTGGTCCCGGGACACCTCAAATTCGACATCCGGATACTCCTTTCTGAAATTCTCCAGCATCTCCGACACCTTCTCTTTCATTTCCGACATCCTGGCATCCGACTGTTTAATGACAGCCAGACTCAAAGCCTGGCGTTCGCCATGCAGAAAAAGCCCCCTTTTGTCTCGCGGACGGATACCCACCTCGGCAATATCACGCAACCGGATCAGACGACCTTCGATATTGAGATAAATATCCTCCACCTCTTCGACAGACATCAGCTGACTGACAAACTTCACACTGTATTGGTAATACCCGTCACGAATACTGAGACTCCCGGCAATGCGATTGTTCTTGTCTATGGCGTTCCGCAACTGCTCCTGCGTTATATTGAGGCTCCGCAACTTTGCCGCATCCGGCAAGATATACATTTCCGGCTGATAATTCCCGCTGATATCCACCATTGCCACATCCGGCAACTGCTCCAACCGTTTTTTCAACACCGCCTCCGTAAACTCGCAAAACTCCAGAAACCGCTTTTCCGACGAAGCACTGTTCAGAGTCAGCTGGATATAGAACACCGGAATATCCGAAGTGGACGCCTTGACAATCACAGGCCGCTGCATATCCTGAGGCAGATAATTCATGGCAGCATCCACCTTCTGGTTCGCTTCTATAAAAGCATAATCGATGGAAGTTCCGTAGTCAAACTTCATCCGGATACTCCCGCTGCCGTCCCGGGATTCAGACTCTATCGATGCCAGGTGAGGAATCTGCTGCAACTGACTGCGGAGATTCCCCGTGATGGTATTCTCCACCTCACTTACAGAAGCATCATCCCGAGTATAATGAATACTGATTTCCGGTATATCGATATCCGGCATCAGCGACACCGGCAACCGGAAAGCCGCCACGCTGCCCAATACAATAAAAGCGATGGCAGTCATCAGGACAGCTATAGGACGTTGTAGGAAAAATCTTATCATATCTTCTCAACTTTTTCTTTAAACATTACAGGTAACACAACCATCAGCACCAGCAGGGAAAAGCCCAACCCGCTCATCGTCCCCAAAGCCAGGCTGAACCAGAAGTCGCTGACCTCTCCAATCAAAAAAGGGATAAATCCCAACATCGTACTGACTATCGTCAACAATATCGGAACAATCTTGGCATTCCATGCCCGCAGATAAGTCTGCAACCCTCTCGGACTTCCTGCCTTGATGCGGTTGTTATAATCATTAATAATATACAGAATCGCATTGACCGACAATCCACACATCATAATAAAAGCAGCCAGTCCGCCCTCATTAAACCGCAAACCGAAGAAATAAAATCCCAGGAAACAGCCGATAAAAGACACCGGTGCTATCGTCACCACAACCAATGCCTGCCTCAACGACTCCAACAGAATGGCACAGATAAAATAGATGATGGCTATCACCAGCAAGATATACAATATACGCATATCAAATCCGTCATCTGTCTTCCAGAAATAACCGCCCCATTCACGTCCCTCCTTCACACGGAAGCCGATTGGCATTTCCCGGTTCATCTCCTTCATAATCCGTTCTTTCACCTTTTCCGAAAGCATGTAGTCACCGATAAAGTCATACATCACCGACACCTCATATTCCTGGTTTGTTTTCGTGATAGCCTCAAAATTACGGTCCTCACTGATACTCCCGATATCATTGAGCCGAAAGACAGAACGCTCGCCCTGTACGGGACGGTTCTGCAACTCCCACAGGCTCGCCTTCCGCTGTTCGTACGGGCGGAGAACCACCGTCGAACGTTTGTTGCCGATATAGGCATACGTCCGGGCATCACCGGCACCGGACAGCTGCGACAGATGGACCAGCATACTGCCGACATCCGAATTGTTGCGCGCCAGCTTTTCCTTGCTCACCTCAATGGCAAACTCCTTCGCCTTGTCCGGATTGCGTTCACTGCCGATAAACAGTTTCTTCACCCGCTTCTGCTGCTCCAGCTTCTGTTTCAGTACATCGGCATACATCAGCACCTTCCGATAATTATACCCCACCACTTTCAGACACTCACTCCGGTATTCATTCTCCGTACGATTGGAAAAACCGCGTCCCACACCGGAAATATCCGAATCCGCATTACCGATACTGTTGGCAAAACGGACCAGCTCGTTTTTGATTCTTTCCGGTGCTCCATCCATCTCCTCCTCCTTCTTGAATACAATGGACATCTGTGCCCGGTTGGGCGAACTGATATCCGACGTAAAAGTCTCTATTTCATCAAATCCTGCCAAAAACTGCTCCACCTTCACAAAAGCATCGTTCATCTGCTCCAGAGAAGCCCCATGCGGCATAGTCATCACCATATTCAGTGTAGTCCGCGCCTTCGCCGTACGGTCGTGCTGCCGCCAGTCGCCGCCGCCACCCTCAATAAACAGACGGAGACTTCCGCCAAGTCCCTTATCCAGCCAAGGCTTCAGTTGCAGATACAGTTCGCTACTGAAAATCCGGTTATACAATTCCGAACAGGGTCTGTCCCGGTCTATCGTATTGGGAATCATAAATACAGGGAGTCCGAACCCCAATACCACCGCCACAAACAACAACCACCGGTGGCGTTGCAGAAAACGTATCACCCGTTCATAGCCACGGGTAAACCTCACAGTACGCCGAAGGTGTCTGTAATGCCTGCGTGCAGAAGAGGCACGCAGCGGGATTTTTTCCATCAGCGCAGGCACAAAAAACAGTGCCACCGCAACAGAAAGCGTCAGATTGATAATAATCACGGCAGAAAAACCCCACATATTCCTCATCACCTCATTATCCATATTAAAAATGACAATCAGAGCCCCCATCGTGGTCAGTGTCGCTGCCAGAATCGCCATAAAAACCTTCCGGTTATGATGATGCCGATAGTGGTCGGTCATCACAATCACATTGTCGATAATGATACCGAACGACACCGTTATCCCGGCAAGGGAATACAGATGAATCTCTATACCGAAAAAACAATACAGCGCCAGAGCTATCAGTATATTTGCCGCCAGGCAGACCGTCACAATCAACAGATAACGCAGGCTGCGGCTTGTTATCCATACAAACAACAGCAAAATCAATATAGTCAGCCCCGTGCGCACCATATTGTCTTTCAACTCATCCTTCAACTCCTGACTGTTGTCCAGAACCATCGTCAGCGAATAATTGTCCGGCAATCCTTCAGCCATCCTCTTCATTTCTGTCCTTGTCTTCAACGACAAGTCTATCATATTCGATTTCTGCTCACAGAAAATATTGACATTGATTCTGTTCAGCCCATTGATGCGGTAATACGATGTCGGGCGGGCCTCCCGATAATCCGGAGTAACGAGATCCCGCAGGAAGAGCATTTTTCCCCCGATATTTTTTATCGGAATATTCAAAAAATCCGCATCCTGCTCCTGTCTGCTCCCTTTGAAGACAATGTATGAATACCGCTTGTCTGGAAATGTCTCCACCAACACCTTTCCGGCATCCCTCTGTGAATAATGCTTGCTGATAGCCATGGTTATATCCCCCGGCGACACCTTGATATCCTTGAGCAACTGTTCATCATACAACAACACCCACTCAAACGGAACAGCACCGGTGACACTCACACTTTCAATCCCATCCAATTCCGACAGGACGGGTACAATATGCTCCGCCGCATAATCCGCCACTTCCTGGCTGCTGCCCGGTCCCGTAATGGTATAGCTCAACAGCAGCCTGTGCTTCTCCTCCTTTCTCTCGCCGGTATTCACTTCCCCGCCTTCCACCGGATTCACACGCACCCCATCGGGAAGCCCCTTCTCCAGCGAGCGCACCAGAGAAGACAAATACAACTTCACGGCATCAATATTCTCGTGCTTGTCAATGGAAAGCGTAATGCCGCCATACCCCTGCCCCGTATAGGAACGGATAGCATTCAGCCCTTTGGTCGGTGCAAAAGCCCCCTCCAGTTTGGATGTCACCTCCATTTCCAGCATCTCCGGATTGGCACCCGGCCACGAAAACGACACACTCAGGTCGTTCGAGCGCGATGAAGGCATCAGCTGTAACGACAGCCTGGGAATCAGAGAAATCCCCAACAGCATCAGCACAATGAAAATTGTATTTATCGAAAACGCTGAAAGCTTCATACTATTCTTTTTTAACAGAAACCTCACTCTCGTGCGAAAGTCCGAGGTTGTTGTCATATATAACCTCTTCCCCCTCTTTCAACCCCGACTCAATACTGATTTCACGGCTGTTTTCAATGCCGGTCGTCACATACCTCCACAAAGCCTTCCCGCCCGAATACACAAACACCACCTTTTTCCCCTGTCGCGGCAACACGGCACTCTTGGGAATGATCAACTTATTTGCCACCTCCCGTTTCAATACGATATTCACATTCATACCGTCCACCAGCACCCTGTTCCGATTGTGCACCGCAGCCTTGATGCGCACCATCCCGTTCTCGTCGATACGTGGATTCACTTCCGCCACCTTTCCGTGCAATATCACACTGCTGTTGGCGTATGGAGTCAGTTCCACCTCCATCCCGGGACGGAGATAAGCGATTTCCGTTTCCAGCACATTGAACACCACCTCCATCTGCGAATCGTCAATCAGCGTACACACACTCTTGTAAGCCGATGACGGATTAAACGGGCGTGCTTCCAGATCTGCCACCACACCTGCAAACGGAGCCCTCGTTATAATATTTTCATACTCCTTCTTCGCCTTCGCAAAAGCAGAGACAGCCGATGTATAGCCGCATTGCAGCATAATCGTATGCAGACGTTGCGCCGGCAGCTGCGCCGTATCCTTCAGGTCACTGACACCTTCGCTCATCAGGCGGCTGAGCAACTCCAGTTTCATTTTCTCCAGATTCAAGCGTGCATCCCGGAAAGCCTCTCCGGCTTTATAGCCATCAACAGACACCAGAGGAGCCCCCTTCTTCACCCGCGAACCGTTGCTCACATAAACAGAATCCACAATTTCCGCTATCGGGAAGCCCAACACCGCCTTGTTGCGGGCAGTCACCTTACCGTTGCTGACCAGTTCCAGCTCAAAACGGTCATACCGGGCTTTCTGCACTTTCACCTCCGTAATTCCGTCCTGTTGCTCTATCCGGGACTGCTCTTCAACAGCCTCTTCCTTCGGTTTATCCTTGCATCCGTACAGACCTACCCATAGAGTCACTACCGCTAAATATAAAAATTGTTTGTTCATATAGATTTTTTTATGGTTTACCAAAATATTATTCTACCGTTTCTATAAGTGAATATACGCTCTTCTTGTCCTGTTGTCAGGTTACGCAACCAAAGAAGGGCATTTGAAGGTACATCCGTATAGTCAAGTTCATCTTTTATGGGATTCTGTATCCCTAAAGATTTCCATCCGCCGGGAAAATCGTAATAGAAAAGCTCGTATTCGTTACCGGGGAAGATTCCGTTGGCATCATTCCTAGGCAGATATCTGATTCGTGATAAACAGACCGGTTTTTCAAAATCCAGTCCCATCCATTGTCTTATTGTGCCGAAACGCACAGGATCATCCGAAGAGATCTCCTGAAAGGCAGTTGAATCCGGTCCTATTGCTTTCCCTTCAATTTTCTGCCCGTCCTTGTCATAAAAGGATAGGTGGGCAAGATAGGCATAATCCCTGCTTCCTTTAATCAGACGGCAATATCTCTTTCTCACAATCGTATCAATCAGAATATCCTGGTATTTAGATAACGGACGCTTCTGTATAATTGCGATTGTATCTGCCTCATTGAAATTTTTATCATCGGATACTTCGATTCTAAGTCCCATCAATGATGTATTCCAGTAGTCATTCATACTGTTGCTGGGATATTTACGGGTCAGGCATATTGATTCAAACTGATTCTTGTCCGCATTCAGACGTTCTGTTTCTCCGTTTTCCCATACGATGAAGGGAAAATCCAACGGATACATGGTTTCATTCTCATCATAATATACCGGCAGGTAGACGATGTCTCTACCCATATCTTGAAATACGGCTTTGCTTCCGGATACTCTTGCACAGGCCACAGGTTTCCATTGCAAATCGTTAAATACGGCAAGATAGACATATTTATTTTTTACATTCCACGGTATATCAATCTTTATATCTGTTACCGGCATATATTCCCGGGTAACATCCCTGAAGAAAGGATTCCTGAACAAGGAAGGTACATATTCATTACGGGCAGGGATTATGCAGGGATTATGGGAATAGGTCTGACGGAAAATTTTAGGTGCACGGTACATATTCGCTTGAAATACCTGTAACGTATTGTATTTCATATCTAGTGTCATTGTCCAATAGTGACGTCCGTTCCGATTGGCGAAATGCGGGATGAAGTCTATAGCAGAAGGTATACCGACCAGGCGTTGCAAGAACATCAGATAACGGCTGTTAGGAATGCAATCCATTTTATAGTCATGAAGCCTCGTGTCCGGATTCTGTTCTATCCGAGGTCCGGGCAGATAACGTAACTTGTGTTGCATATAGTGAGTAAAATACCGGCAATCCTCGTAATTTTCTATGCTGTTCTGAAGAATGTTCCGGTAGAATTCTACTGAATCCAGCCAGTAATCCAACGGTTCATAAGCCACCCGGTAAGAAGGTATTCTTTAAACTGTGCAAAATCCAGACCTTCCAGCCATGGCAATGTCTCCCACTGTCGGAATGCAAGGTCAATATGATGGATCAGATATTCTGCCGTTATCAGTTTGATATCTTCTTTAGTCTGTAAGCCAACAGTATACTCCGGTCTGTCAAAAGGTATGTTCTGGAACAGTTTCCTGACAGGAGGCAGCAAGTCTTGCACGGAATCCAAAGCCGCATAATATTTTTCAATGGCCGGACTGGTATAGGTACAATGCCCCGGCATGTTGGATATTAAAAAACGGGCAGCCTCCAGTTTTAAACTGTCCGACTGACAATGCGAATAGTGCGTCAGTACTTTTTCCAATTCCTTCCTGTTCTGACCGCTGTATTCCAAAGCGACTTCCAATTGTCCCTGCTGTCTGGTACAGCCACAAAAAAGCAATAGGAACATCATCGGGAATAAATATGCTGAATTTTTCATTGTATCTGTTTACCAAAATTTTATACGTCCGTTTTCTTCTGTAAATATATTGCCCCATGTTTCGGAGGTAAGATCTTTCAACTGGTAAAGGCAGCCGCCGGGAATCTGTTCAAATGTCAGATGCAAGCCTTCAGCCTTTTGTTTCCCCAAAGATTTCCAGTCATGGGTATCAAAATAGAACAGTTCATATTCATGTCCTTCTACAATATTGCCGTCAGAAACGAGAAGCATGTACCGAACACCTGTCACCGTCTCCGGTTTCCCAAAATCCACGGTCCACCATCCCCTGACTTCTCCAAAGGTCCTGCTGTTATTGTCTGTCAATGATTTTTGTACATTCTCACTACCATTAAGGGAATTGCCTTGCAAAGTATTCCCCTCTGCATCCAAAAAATGGAATTCGGACAGATAAGTAAACGTATTGCTTAATTTCAAACGCCAATATCTTTTTTTATACTCATCCTGCCAGCAGGAAATAACCTGCCGGAAATTTGGGGGTGTACCAAATACATAGACAGTCTGAGGATTTTTAAATGTAGGTTCGTCCGCACATTCTATGCGGGCTTTTGCAAATTCTTCATTACGGTAATTGAATCTTCCATGAAAGGGGGCTGTACGTTCTATGATTATATTTTTGTTCCCATTCATTTGTAAAGATTTGATTTGTCCTGTTTTACACAAAATAAAGGGTTGGCCGAGAGCTTTCATTTTTCCATCCGGATAATATACCGGCAAATATACGGCATCCGTACCGAGTTTTGTAAAGCGGCATTTACCGTTATTGACCTCCCCGAAGGATACCGGTAGCCATTCCTGATCCTGCCAGATAGTCAGATAGGCATATTGGAAGGAATCAGGCAAATCCAGCTCCAGTTCGATATCTTTTGTATGCAGATATTCTTCCGTTATATCCTTTTGAAAAGGATTCCTGAAAAAAGGAGGGACATATTCGTTACTCTCCGGTTGTGGAATCGGATTATGGGCATAGGTCATCCGATAAAACTTGGTGCTATTGGGGCGGAATGTTTCATGATACGAACGGTTAAAAAGTCTGGAACTGATAGGGGTGCTGTATATCATTCGGTTGCGTTGCGAATTTTCTCCCGGTTCATAATCAACAACACCAGGAACACCCAAGCGCCTCAACTGTAAGGATGTTATCATTTTTGTATGTATTCCTCCATAGGCAAATTGATGTAAACGGAAATTTGCAATAGGATATAGTTCCGTAAACATTCTTCTTTTCTGTAAGAACATGGCTAGAGAATAAGGACAATGGCGGCAGTCGTCATAGTATTGCGTGGCATATAGAAAGTCTTCAAGCAATACGGGTGGCGTTTCTCCATAATGGAAGTCCAGCACTTCATTTGCGATGCGATAGGGTAGAACCCCTTCACAAAAATGTCCGAATTCGATATGCTGTAGCCATTCGCAGCTGTCTTTTAATTGGAAAATCCGGTTTATATGTTTTATGAGTTGTTCGGACTTGATAATACGGATATCATCCACCCGCTTCATTTGGGGGAATTCTTCAGGATACATGGCCGGAGCATTCAGCATGACCCTGCGAATTTCAACAGGCAGTCCTTGGATGCTGTCAACTTCTTTTATATAATCCCCTATACTCTCGGGGTCCGGTCCCCAATGTCCGGGCATATTTTCTATTAAAAAGCGGGCAGCCTTTAATTTCAGACTGTCTGACGGATTTTTGGAAAAGTATTCCAATACATTCTCCAATTCCTGACGGTTGGAACCACTTAACTGCAAAGCTTTTTCCAATGCTTGTCCTGTCTGTTTGCACTGGCAACCGGTCATCGTCCACAGAAATAAAAGAAATAGAAAAGTATGTCGTATATGCATGAAATTATAGTTTTAAAGGTTGTTTTGTTCTCTTCTGATGCGTGTAAAGAAACGGTTCCAACGATATTCACCGGTATCCTTGTCCTTGGAGGAAAGAACCAGAATTGCTTTGCCTATCAAAAATTCTTCCGGAATCAGACCGATATATCTGGAATCTTGCGAATTCCACATTTTGTCACCTCCCATAAAATACCAGTTGGTCTGGAATGTATAATGCTCTGTCAGGCTGTCTCCGGCATAGATTTTTCCATCTTGCTCACGAAGTTTCAAACCGCTTTCGTATTCTACCATTTTCCTATATAGTCTGTATGCCATGCTGTCAAGGTGAATCTTGTCTCCTTTTCGGGGAATATAGAGAGGTCCCATATTTTGAATATTCCAGGCTATACGTGGGTCAAAGGGCATGGTATGGAATATACCCTGAGGATATTCTCCATTGAAACGGGCAATCGCTTCCTGCTCTTGCAGATTACCATAACCTCTCTTACCGTTGATTTCGTAAAATGCTCCACGGATACAGAGAGTGTCACCGGGCAGCCCGATACAGCGTTTCACATAAAAACGTGAAAGATGCATCCGGATCTTGTTCCAATCTTTAGCATACGGAAAATTAAAGACTAGAACATCTCCATGGCGTATAGGGGAAAAACCTTTTACACGCCAAGTTTTCGGTTCCGTCCCGTTTTTCAAAAAATCAAAGTCTTCATACATTCTGGCTCCGAAACTTAATTTGTCAACCAATATAAAATCTCCCGGTTCAATTGCCGGAGACATGGAGTCACTGGGAATTGAATAGAAATCTACGACAAACAGACGCAATAACAAAGCTATAGCCAATGATAAAACTATAGCCAAGAAATATTGCAATATGTTTTTTATTATCTTTTTCATAATTATAAGTTACTGTAACTTATCTATGTAAATTAAGGACAAGTACTACTCGATGAAGATCGAACTATTTTTTGATAAAACGCCCATATTTGTGAATTAAGAGCAGGATTTCCGACTCCAACAACATGATTTGATGAATCCAGTAAAAATGTTTTATACTTTGGATTGAATGAAAAATCATTTATCCTTCCCATTTTTCCTGATGTATCATAAAAAATAGGTGTACCAAACTTATTTAACCGCTGACTTACTTCTATCGGCACATAATGCTTGGCAAATACGACAAAAACGATGGAAATATCAGCATGCAAACTATCTATCTGTCTTTGCAAACATTCCCAATCATAAAATTTCAACTGACATTCGCTGCATCCGTTTGTATCTACGTAATGAAAAATTTTATATTTGTGCCTATCCAAAAGAAAAGCAGAAGTGTCTTTACCGTATATTTTACACTGCAAACTGTCAGAGAATATAATTTCTTTTCCCATCCAATAAGTTAATACTTGCTTTATTTCCTTTTTTTTGGAGCTACAACTTATTAGAAATAAACAAGCTATATAGAATACAATCTTCATTATTTTAACTTAAATTTTACTATAATTTTTTCATCATTTGCATTTGTTGTTGTTGCATATAAAGCATCATTTTTATCATTTACACAAATACATTCTAAAGCATAATTTGTTGTATAAGAACAAATGCCTTGACCAAACCAATCAAAAACTACTATTTTATTATTTTTACGCACATCTGCTTCTCCACAAAATATAGCATATATATATTCGTTAGTAGCATAAAGATCAAGAAATCCCCATATAGTTTCTTTAGGAATATGTTTTAAAAATCCATTTTTATCTGTAGTA
>OGQF01001106.1_pt1 | contig 20086 bp, 13 predicted proteins | sample 1553141 | NCBI WGS metagenome assembly OGQF01 (sample SAMEA2580005, study PRJEB22360) | human gut metagenome | biome: human gut; feature: human-associated habitat; material: faeces | place: Denmark | collected 2008/2010
AGAAGGATTGCAGGAAAGGTATCAGGGTCAGTGTATCCGTAGGGTTCGGGAAGAGGGCAAAATCGGTGATGAACTGGTTCTCGGTGCCGATCTGAAGATTGTAACCGGGCTTCGTCTGCCCGTTACGCATGGCATCCTCCTTCATTCTCATAAAAGTGCCGTCCTTGTCCGTCTTGGAATAGGAATTCCTCTCTTGCAGCGTGTCCGGATGATTGTCGTATTCCTGCAGTTTGTCCCTGTGTTCTTCCAGTTCCTTCAGATGTTTGCGTTTCTTTTTCAGTGCAGTCTTTTCCTCTTTTGTGGAAGGCTCGGGTACTTGTTCCAGTGCATGGCGCAATTCTCCTGCCATTTCAGTCAACATGGCCGGAGTGAACTCAACTTCCTCATTGTTTTCCGATGACTTTTCCTGGGCAATGACATCGTCTATCTGCCCTAACAGGACATGTATCTTCTTCATCAGGCGTTCACGGTTATGCTCAACCGTTTTTCGCCAGACGAAAGTATATCTGTTGGCTTTGGATTCAATCTTTGTCCCGTCAATGTATTCCACATTCAGGCTGATGAAACCTTTGGAAGAGAGAAGGAGTACGGTTTGGGTAAACACCTCATTGATTTCCTTCTTCACCCGGTTACGGAAACGGTTGATGGTAATGAAATCAGGTTTCTCATAGCCGGCAAGCCAGATATAATGGATGTCACGGTGAAGGAGTTTTTCTATTTTCCGGCAGGAGTAGATGTTGTTCATATAGGCATACAGAATGACCTTGAGCATCATCTTGGGATTGTAAGGGCTGCGGCCGCATTTCTTATACAACTTTCTGAAACTTTCAAGATTCAGACTCTCAACCAGGGCGTCAACCATGCGCACCGGATCGTTTTCTGCAATATCCTCATCAATTCTTTGAGGAAAAAGAACGGTTTGGTTGGGATTGTAAGAACGAAAATGTATCTTTGTCATAGTGAAATTCTTATTACCTAAAGATACAAAATCTTTAGGTAATAACAAAGCCCCAGCTTGTGAAAGTCGGGGCTTTGTGCGTAAAAAAAGGAGGTGCGCATTTTGACACACCTCCTTATCACAAATAAACTCCTATGACAACAGTCTGTTTATCTTCTCTTTCTTCTTATCAACAGAGTAACACATCCGGCAGCCAGTAAAATAGGAAGTACCCACATAAGAGCCACCTTCACCCAAGTCAGAGCATCTCTACTGATATACACTTTATCATCCGGTGGAGTTACACGCTCGGCCTCTACCGGGAATTCTCCATACGACATATTCTTGAAAGTCTCAGTTATCAATGTAAAGTTAGAGCTTCTGAAGCCCGGACGGTTCTGTGACAACTCCAATGTAGCAATACAGTCAGCATCGCCTATTACACATATACGCTGTTCCTTATCTTTTCCTTCAATCGGTCTTGTCAAATAAAGCATAATAGCATTTGACTGTTCCACCTCGCCTTTATCTGTATTCAATTCCGATTTTTCATCAATGAAATTTTCTGTCTGTTTCTCTACCCATGATCCTTTCTCCGGACTGGTCAGAACTTTCGTCACTTCAAAACCTTTTGTTGAATCAATAACCTGCACGGCACAAGCAGAAGGTGTCGTAATAGTAAATCTACGTTTGATAAAGCTGTCAAATCCCTCAGACACTTTCAAAGCATCGGTTGTAATGGTTGCAGCAATGATATCATCATCTTTTGTTTTAGACGGCTCTACAATAATACCGTCTTCAAAAGACAATCCCAAATGAGCCAATACCGGATTCATCAAGTGCTGGCGTTTCGGTTCGCCTAATATAAACATATTACCGCCACGCTCCAAATACTCCTGGAAATGCCGGTCCTCCTCGGCTGTCAATTCCGAACGCATATCTGCCAACACGATAACATCAATATCAGCCGGCACGGGTTCCTGTAATGTAATTTCACGCACATCAAAACCATTATTCACCAATGAATAACGGAACGTTTTATCTGTAGCAAACGCACCATACCCCTTTTCTCCGAAATCCTCGCAGCTTCTCTCCTTATGCCCGGTGACAAATCCTACCACCGGTGCCTTCATCAATAGTCTTTTCAATGCTGTGGTAATCTGTCCTTCATAAGGGTCTACATCGCTGTCTTTATAAATACGCAAAATAGCTTTTTTACCATTGGCAGCAGAAATCACCCTTACAAAACGCCCATCCTCTTCAGATATATCATCCATTTTCACCACTTCATCCAACGGTAAAAAGCGCTTCGGATCATAACCTGCATATTTACATTTTGTTGCCAAAATTTCTTCCATGCTCATTGTATCATAAGAAGCAGGAGCATATGGTAAATATCCCGGAGCATAATAATAAACGTATTCCATTTCCATCTCCGGTTTAAAACGCAAATATCTTTCAAACTTACGGATATCATAAATACGGTTGCGCGGTGCTCCCTTTTCATAAGTATCGTCCAGATAATTTACATAGGTAGTGATTTTCAAATCGCCTTTCAACTGTTTTACAATTTCCTGACTCTCTTTGGTCAGCGTATTGGATTTCGTAGCAGTCGAGTCGTAATAAGCAATAAAGCCGGGCAAAGAAGAAATATACCCCACGGTCAATGCTCCAACCAAGACAGCTCCATACCTCAGCGCAGTATTTAATTTTGACAGCTTCAGACGTTCGCCCTGCAATTTGATAACAGACAAACCCAAAAACATAAAAATCACCAACAGGAAATAAAGCACATCCTTGGTACAGATCATTCCACTCAAGAACTCTTTTGAACGTCCCGCAATACATAACCAATAAGTAATGTCTCGTACAAAATCGTATTCCCTGCCGACATCACCAATGAAATTCAAAATTGCCAACATCGCCAACGTTGCCACAACTGCCACCACCTGATATTTTGTAATCGTCGACATAAACAGACCAATGGCAGCATAGGCTGAAATCGTAAGGTAAACACCCAGCAGACCTGTCAACATCAATGGTACATCCGGAGCCTTGATCGAAAAGGCAGATACCAGAATCGGAAACAGTAAAATACAACACAACAAAGCAGAATAAACCAATGCCGCCATATATTTCCCCAAAATAATCTGTACATTGGATACCGGTGATGAATAAAGCAGCTTAATAGAGCCGCTGCTTAATTCTCGGCTCATCAACCCCATTGTAAACAGAGGTATGTAAAGATACAAATCTGACAACAGTTTGGTATAAATACCCCAATATCCGGAAAAAACAGACATACAGACTGATTGCAGACGGTAGCCAAACTCCTGGCTTCGTAACTGCATACCCAATGCATCGCAAAATGCCATCCCTGCCTGAAAACTAAATACGATCAAAATAAACCATGCGATCGGTGAAAAAAACAGAACCCGAAGTTCCGATTTCATAATCCTTATAATTGTTCTCATCCTTCTGTACTTTAAATTATAATTCTTTACCAGACAATTTAGCAAAAACCTTATCCAACGACTCTTTTTCCAAAGCAATCTCCCTCAAATGCCATCCACCCTCAACAGCCCGGTTCACAATCTTGCCGATGATGGAATCATCTCCTTTGAAATGGATACGAATCCGTGTTTTTGTCAGTCGCTCGATTCTCACAACCCCTTCTATCTTCAGTAACTCTTCATTTGACGGAGCATTATGCATGATAGTCATCACGGCACTCGGATTCATATAATGATTAAATGCCTCCATATTCCCCTCAAACACCTTATGTCCTTTTTCAATCATCAGAATATAATCACAAACAGCCTGCACCTCCGGTAAAATATGAGTCGACAAAAGAACAGCTCTATCCTTTGCAATCTCTTTGATCAACTTACGTACCTCAGCAATCTGATTAGGGTCCAAACCATTCGTCGGCTCATCCAATACCACGAACATCGGATTGTGAATAATCGCCTGCGCAATACCGACACGTTGCTGATAACCTCCAGACAGATTCTTGATTTGCCGTTTACTGAAATGAGAGATTCCACACTTGGCTTTCGCCCACTCCACAGCTGCCGGAATCTCATTCTTCGGCATCAGGCGGATATCGGCACAATGGTATAAATATTCATCAACAGTCATTTCTGTATGCAACGGAGCCTTCTGAGGCAAGAATCCGATATATTTTTTAGCCTCTATCGGATTTTCCCTCAAGTTAATTCCATTGATAAACACATCACCCTCTGTCTGAGTCAACACATTACAGATAATATTCATCGTTGTTGACTTACCTGCACCATTAGAGCCCAACAAACCGAATACTCCTTTTTCTGCGACTTCGATGTTAATGTCTCGAATCGCCCAATCCACACTATATCTATGTGACAAATGCTTTACTTCCACTATTTTATTTGCCATAACACTTCTATTTACGTTGTCTACGATAAATAATCATAATTCCACACACGCCCAATGCCAACGGGAACAAGAACATAAAGAAGGCTTTCACCCAAAAACGCCATGCTCCGGTCAGATTGATACTATTATCAATCTCACCTATACGCTCGGTACTAATTGGGAACATTTCATTAGACAACCAACGGAATCCTCCGGTAATCGTACTGAAATTATTCACTTCACCACCGGGACGAGACAGATTCAACTCTTCATTTGCAATAAAATCACAATCGCCTGCAATCAAAATTTTCTGGTCCTTATCGCCCACCTTGCGCTGCATGCTCAACATCGTGCAATATGTCCCATATTCTTCCCCCTTCTCGGGATTGCAGGTAAATTCACCGTCCACCATATCAGTCGTTTCATATTCAATCCACGTGCTGTCCGGAGTAACCAATATCGGATGAACCGTATAATCCTTCGCATCAGAATAATCCAATGCAACAGTTGTTGGCTGAGACACTCCGTATCCCCAATCAGCCATCCAACTAAATGTATGATTCAACTCCATTGCATCTTCCGTATATACGGCACGAATTGCCACCGGTGAAGTCAGCCTGTTGTTACGAGCCAATACACCATCAGAAAATTTGACACCCAACAGTTCACCCACCTGATTCATATTACCACTGCGACCATATTCACCCAACAACACCAAATTACCGCCACGCTCAATATATTGTCTTACATTGTTCAATGCCTTTTCCGACAAAGCTTCTTTCAACTCGGAAATCACAAGAATAGAAATCTCGTCTGTCAACTCCTCTTTATCCAAATCAACTTCACGAGAATCAAAGCCTTGGTTCACCAATGAATGACGGAACCACTGGTCTTTTGCAAACAAGTCAAATCCACGGCCTCCATAATTTGTAATCGAACGAGTACCATATCCACTGGCAAAAGCTACCATCGGAGCATCTTCTACCAAGCGTTTCAAAGCTGCCGTAATCTCACCTTCTCTCGGATGTCTCTCATTATCACTAAAGAGACGCAACACTTCTTTCTTTCCGTTCGCTAATTCTGCAATACGTACAAACTGGTATCCCTCTGCACTCAAATCAATCATCTCCTCAATTTCCCGAGGTGTTTTCAATTTATCGAAATTCAAATCGCATATTTTACACAACTCTTTAGCTCGTTCTTCATCGCTCTTGTTCGGATAACGGGCATCCAATTCCGGATTATAAGCCTCATGCCAATAATAAACATATTTCATCTTCGTATCCGGTTTGAAACGAATATAACGCTCATAACGCTCCAAATCATTGTTACGGTTAACCGGCAGACCAGACACATATTCCTGCCCCAACATATTCACATAGGTTGTGATGGTCAACGGCTCCTTGATATTTTTAATCACGGCCTGACTCTCCGGAGAAAGGCTGTTTTTCTTGCTGTAAGTGGCATCGTAGTACAGTTTAGCCTGCGGCAAAGAAGTCAGATACCCCACCATCAAAGCCGAACATACAATCAAAGCATATTTACCCACTTTTACACGAAGCGACATAATACTCTTTTCAGTATTCAGCTTGAAAATGGTCAGCGACAAAAACAGACCGATTACCACGATAAAATACATCACATCGGCACTCGGTAACAAACCGTTGATAAACTGCTGCGCACGGCCGTAAATAGAAAGCCAATAGGTGATGTCTCTCACAAAATCGATACTTTGTCCCACATCTCCGATAAAATTAAGCACAGCCAACACGGCCAATGTACCTACCCCAGCCACTACCTGATAACTTGTCAGACTCGACATAAACAGACCGATAGCCGAATAAGCCAAAATCAACAGATAAATTCCCAACAACCCCACCAACAACATCTTGATCTGGAAATTCTCAATTACAGCCCAAGAAAACAGGACATTCAATCCGATAATACCAACCAAAGCAGCACCATAACACATCATTGCCATGTATTTTCCTAAAATGATGGAAGAATTCTTTACCGGCGAAGAATACAGCAACTTGATTGAACCGGATGAATATTCCCTACTCATCAATCCCATAGTCACCAAAGGAATATACAGATAGAGATTTCTTAAAATCGGCTTCAAAATACCCTGCATCCAACTGTTGTAAATAGAAGAGGACACATTCCACAACTGTCCGCCCAATCCCTGGCTGCGCATTTGACCGTCGAATACATTCGCATAATCAAAACCTATCAACAAAGCAAAAATCACCAACACCAGCCATGCCACCGGCGAATAAAACATAAAGCTCAGCTCTATTGCCGCTACTCTAAAAGTCTGTCTTATATTATTACTACATTTCATATCTGCATCCTTATTTATTGCCTGTCTTTCCTGACAATTGAGCGAAAATCTGATCCAAACCGCAACGCTCTACACTCAGTTCTCTCAATTCCCAATTATTTTTCACACTCTCTTCAATATACCGTTCTGTTATACTATTATCCTCATCAAAGAAAATCCGATAGCTTCCGTCTCCCAGCTCCTCTACTCCTTTATTCTTTACCAAACCGGCCAAAGTATCCTTCCCGGGAGTATTTCCCAATGTCAAAACGAAACTGTCCGGAGCTATATAATTGTCAAAATCTTCCATAGAACCCGAAAAGACCAGTTTACCGCTATCAATCATCTTGATATTGTTACAAATAGCTTGAACCTCCGACAGAATATGTGTTGACAACAAGACAGCATGCTGCTCGGCAATCTCGCGAATCAGATTCCTGATATCCACAATCTGGTTCGGGTCCAGACCATTGGTCGGTTCGTCCAACACCACAAAATCAGGATTGTGTACAATCGCCTGGGCAATCCCCACACGCTGCTGATAACCTCCCGACAAATTCTTGATCAAACGGTTTCTGAAATGCGTAATGGCACATTTATCCAAAGCGATATCCACAGCCCGATTTACCTCGCTTTTATCCATCAATCGCAACAAGGCTGCATTCCGTAAATACTCTTCAACCGTCAAATCCGTATACAAGGGAGGCTGCTGCGGCAAAAAACCAATGTAACGCTTGGCCTCCACCGGATTTTCCCTCAAGTTCACCCCTTTAATAAAAACATCTCCTTCTGTCTGGTTCAACACCCCACAGATAATATTCATCGTCGTTGATTTACCGGCTCCGTTTGAGCCCAACAAACCCATCACCCCTTTTTCTACGATATCGAAATTGATATCCCGAATCGCCCACTGCACACTGTAACGATGAGATAAATTTCTGACAGATACTATTGTATTTTCCATCTTCATATTCCTGGTTAGCTAATATTATGGACAGGAGACCGATAACGACCTCCCACCCGTCACTTTATTAATAATTCCAATGAGCCATATTCTTATACTGAATATCCACAATCCGTCCGACTTTTACATCCGACCGGTACACCACCCGTTTATCCATCGCCACATTCTTGGCACCATGAATGTTCAGCAAATAGAATTCTCCATTCTCCAGACCAGCCGCCATGTGCACTCCGTATTCGGTTTCCGCATTCAACTCTGCCACCGGAGCCTCAAACTGTTTGTACAACACCACCGGATCTGTAGGATTGTGGATGCTGAAACAATAGACATCCTGACCGACAGCAAAGAAAACATATTCCGGTTTGCTCAATGGCATGGTGGTCACCTGCGGCACTGCCGGCAAACCATTCACCTTATAGCGTACCATTTCAACAATTTCAGGCTGACCCCTGCTACCCTCCACTTTGACAAACTGCAGATAAATCTGATCCGTACTCTCCTCCCTCAAGGCAATCAACAATCCATAATGGGGATACCCGTAACCGAACATAATCATATCCAACACCTCATAACCCGCCATATTATCCAACGGCACAATTTCGTTGATTTTATCATTCGGTCCCATCGCCGGCATCGGTTCGATTTTTCCGGCTCCGGCAATTTCCGAATCCCAATTACTGCCACCATTTGCCACAAACAGCATTCGCTTGTTACCTCCGTCATATACAAAATTATAGCCGGTACGATTACTTTTGTAATACCCATAAACAATCTGGCATTTTTCCAATGTTGCATTCTCATCCATACATTTCAACGGAGTGTTCAGGAAATACTCGGAATTATAAACCGACGCAACCGATTTTACCCGGGAATAAAGCTTTCCATCCTGGTCCGTCAATACATCCACCCAGTCCATAAAAGTACCCGGCTGCAGCACCACTCCTTCTGGATAACCGTCAAAGGCATCTTTCATCGCAATCTCCTTTTCAAAGCTCTCTCCATTTAAGTCTACAGCGCCACTCTGCTGGAATACACAGACATTGCCTACAACTGTTTCATCCCAATCTATCTGCTCCCGATAATGCTCCTGCAAGGCAATCGGTCCGGTTCCCAGCTCACCGCCATTGATTTCGGAATATACATCCTCGTAGAACTTGGTTTTCACAAACTCATCCTTCTCCTCATCAAATTCCAGACAGGAAAAATAAGAGAGCTGCGACTTGCCTTCATTGTCCGACAAAATCATCCAAGAATAGGTATTCTCATAAATACCGGTCACATTCAGACGCGCTTGGGTGCTGTACACCACTCCGGTCTCATTATCCTTCACCTCCACGCTCACATTGCTGTTTTTTATCAGCTCGTCCACATGCCACTCCACATAGCGGGAAGTCCATTCCGGACGGACCTCTTCGCCAATTTTCCAGGTATAGGAATAGCGCGATGTATCCGGAGCGACAGTACGTCCCAAATCGGCCAAGATTCTCAGCGTGTCATCAAAAGTCACGCTATATGCGCCTTTTTCAAAGCTGACATTCAACTCATAAATATTGTCGTAGTCATAATTTCCCTTATCCTCGAAACAACTCACCGACAATATGGCTAAAAATATCATATATACATATTTCATATCTGCACGAATTACAAATTAATATATCGGTATTAACATCGGAGAACCATCCTCTTCCGTCACTCCATGATCTGCTATATACTGTTTTGTGTTCAAAGCCACTTTACGTTTTGCCGTAGCCGAAAGCCCCTCGAAAGTGACAAAATCAGGATTGGCTGCCATCACTGTTTCCAGTTTCTTATAGCTATATTCACCCAAATAAGCATAAGTTACCTCATCATCCCACCACAACGGCTTCTTGATAATGTCATCAAACCGGATTCTGACATCGCGGTACCCCCAATATCCCAAGCCGAAATTATCATTTTCCACCAACCGCACAGTCAGCACCACTTCCTTATCTTTTAAAGAAGGAATTTTCTTTATTACAATCGGCAGACTATCCACAGCGCTCCCCTTATGAAACACCGGATGCTCCGGCAATGCATATTGTTCGGGAGTTGCTGTTGTCAACGAATCCACCACCACAATCTCATATTCCATATCTGCTGCCAACAAGTCACCGATTAATCCCATCTTGAAATGATGGATCAACTCCTCCTTTCCCACATAATGCGAAAAAGAATAAGCAACTGTATCAACCCTCACCCTCTTGGAAGAAGACAACATTTTCCAACGTTCAAAGAACAGAGAATGCCCACCCTCATAACCGGGCACTTCATTTTGCGAACAAGCATACATGGACACCATCACCGCAAAAGCCAATACCAATTTTATCATATATTTCATAATCCTCGTTTTTAATTTATATTTTCACTCTCCGGTTTCGGAATGACAAACGAATCGGGAGTCATATTCTTCACCAACGGCTCTCCATATTTTTTATAAAAATAGAAAGTCTGCCCCTCCTGGAAAAACTCGCGTCTCACTTCACCCAACAGACGCGACTTAAAGGTTTCCATATCACGGATTCCCAAATCCACATCCCCTTTACAGTTTCTACCCACGCGCACTTCAGTTATCATTTTGGCAGCATTGGCAAAATCACCTATCGAAGCATAATATTCAGCCTGAATCAGGTGCATTTCGCTTAAACGGATCATCGGCACCATATCTTCCGTATGTTTGATAACATCTTTGTCTCCATCCGGACGGATATTTTTCAAAGGCATATTACCATCCCATTTGGTCTGCTGGATCAATTTCAAACGATAATCTCCACCATCCGCCAAATCATAATTCCACACGTTTTTAAACTGTCCCAACACCAGATACGAATTGCTGGTTGATGCACCATAAGTTCCTTTATAATCCTCCTGCAGCTTAGGTGCGGAAAGACAAAATATCAAATCGTTGGTAAATTTACGGTCATAATCCAAATTTTTGGAAGTATATCCTAAAGCCAACAGACTATCTGCAGTCACCGTAAACTCCGTTACGTTCTTGGCATAGGTAGCAGCCAGTTTCATCTTGTCTCCGCCCCACCAGCTATACATCCTTGCCAGCATCGCCTCGACTGCCATACCGCTCAAACGGTATCCCCGAAAGAAATAAAAAGGATTCATGGCAATCTCCGAACCGTCCTCCATCGTACCGACAGACTGAGCCGGAGAAAAACGCATATTGGATGCAAGCAGATAGCGATGAACCAAATCGCTTGTATCGTATGCCATCACCAAATCCTTTGCCTGCAGCAGATCGGCTTCGATTTTTTCCATGGTTGCCTGAACACTCAAAGCTGTCTGTCCGCCATAATAAGGGAAATCCGTTACATACGGAATATAAAGCTTGCCATCATCCGCCTTCAAAGAGGGGGCAAACAGACGCAGGATGTCGAAATGCAACAAGGCTCTTGCTGCCAATGCCTCACCCTTGATCATGTTGCGTTCCAGCTCTCCGTACATAAATTTCTCTGCAGGAAGATTCTCTATATTTTTGATGATGTTATTACAGTTGGCTATTGCTTTATATCCGTTCTCCCAAATACCTCCGATAGCCCCTTTCACATCCTCATTGGCATCGTATTGAAACTGACCTGCCTGAAAATAATAGTGATAACTCTGGATTCCGGCATAATTCTCACCGTTCACACCTTTCAGGGCGTACACCTGCCCCAACACATCCACCAGTCCGAATGTCAGCTCCGTTCCGTACAGTGCATTTGCAGACATCGACTCGTACACGCCATTCAAAGCATTCTGAAATCCGGAAGCCTCCTTAAACAAATCCTGTTCGATGACGGTATTCTCCGGGGTGATATCCAACCAATCCGTACAAGAGGTCAGCATCGCACCCGCCAAACACATACTATATAATATCTTTTTCATATTTCAATTTTTATCAATGATTACAACGCAAGTTTTAAAGAGAATGTAACAGTACGCGCAAAGGGATAACTGGTACCGCGCTCCTGCTTCACGCTGGATACATGCAGGATATCGGTCAGACCCAAAGTCAGGCGCAACATATTCAAATGCATTTTATTCAGCACATTCCGCGAAAAATCATACCCCAGCTCCATAGAGTTCCACTGCAACATATTGTAATCCTCCACAAAACGGGATGTCGGTTTTGTCTGCTCTACTGTTTTACGTCCTGTCACCAGGCTCTTAAACTTAGCTTTATCTCCTGGTTTTGTCCAACGCTCTGTCAACACACGGCGATCAACATTGCCGGTATAGATATTCACGTTTTCCACCTTATCCACCAAAGTCTGGTTGTACTGTTGTCCGCCCGCCTCATACATAAAAGAAGTGTACAGACTCCATTGTTTCCACACCAGATTAAATCCGAAAGCACCCTGAACCTTGGGCTCTGTTGTTCCCAATACCACCTGGTCCGAAGCACTCCATGCACGGGTCAATTCTCCATTCCTTCCCACAAACACCTCCTGACCGTCAGCGGGATTGATACCCATAGAACGCACTCCCCAGATAGAATTCAACGAACCGCCCTCTTCATACTGCAAGAAAGGCTGAGACTGCAAAGCACGGTCCGGGTCGTTCCAAGCCAATTGTTCCTCAAACTGCTTCTGAACCCGTTCGTTGTAAGCACGCAAACTTTCAGAAATCTTTTCAATTCTATTTTTGTTATGTGCCAGATTGGCATTGAAAATCAACTGCAAATCCTGTTTGTTCAGAGCAACGATTCTTAAATCAAGCTCACATCCCTTATTTGAAACCTCACCGATATTATCACGATAAGACCGGAAACCGGTAGAGGTAGGTACCGTTACATCGTTAATCAAATCAATGGTACGTTTGTTATAATAGGCTCCCTTGATATAAAAACGGTCTTTGAACAAAGAAATCTCTGCACCGATATCAAACGTATTGGTTGTTTCCCAGGTCAGGTTTGCATTTCCCAAGCCTTTCAGTTTGGCACTGATACCGGTCTTATACCAATTCTCTGTGCTGATTTCATAAGAAGAACGTGCAGCATAGGCAGGGAAATTAGCCTTACCTGTCTGTCCGAACGAACCTCTGATTTTAAACTGATTAATAAATTCCAGATTTTTCATGAATCCATATTTGTGGATATTGACACCCACTCCTGCCGACCAGAAAGGAGCAAATCTCTTATCAGAACCGAACACGGACGATCCGTCAAAACGCACAGAACCATCAAACAGATAAATATCCTTATAAGAATAGTTCAACGACAACAGAAATCCCACAAGGCGGCGGGTGCTTTCAGTAAATGTCCCTTTTTCATATATTTCTTTGGCATACTCCGGCGAAGAAAGCGCACCCGAAGGAAAACCCAAATAAATACTCGCCTCACCCTTACTGGTTCTCTCCTGCATATTGACACCTGCCAGAGCATTGAGCATGTGATGTCCCAGAGCCTTATTGTAAGAGAGCGTAGCATTCATGTCCATCGTAAAATCATCCGACTCGTCCATATAAAGCGTACCGGACACCAAGTTAGTCAACGACATAATGTTTTTATTGGCATCCTGCTTGGAAAGCGGGTCATAAAAACGCTTGTGCTTGCCAATGGATTTTATCAAGCTCAACTGTCCTTTCAGCAACAAACCGTTGACAATATTCCAGTTCACCGAAAGGTTGTTGATAAACTCATCCGTATAGCTTTTATCAAAATTATGCAAGCTCGGTTCATAAAGCGGGTTCACACGTTTCAAATCCATTCCTGCTCCCCAATACTGTAAGGTCGGCAGATATCCCCCTTCCTCGTCTTTGTACACATCATAAGGCAACTGGTTTGCATAGTCGGCAAAATTACCGTACGGAGACTCCTTCGACTGCACCTTCTGATAGGAAGTCTGATTTTTAACCGTCAATGACTTATAGCTGTATTGCAGATAAAAAGCCGCACTCATACGGTCGCGCAACGACTCCTTCATCACACCATCCTGATTGGCATACTGCAATTCAATTCCGAAACGCAGATTGTCGCTACCTCCGTCAACATAAAGACTGTGACGATGGTTGAACACGGTTTCCAACGGCTTGCTCAACCAATAAGTATCCACCCCTTTCACCACATTCGCCAATTTCTTATTATATTCGGCATCCATCATAAACTGCGTAGTATACTCATCCGCCGGATCGAAAGTAAAGCATCCTGCCATTCGCTCTGCCTCCAGTTTTTCTTTGGCATTCAGCAAGTCATAATCCGTCAAATCCGGAAAAGTAACATCGCCTACAAAATTATAAGCTACATTTAACTTTCCTGCTTTCGGAGTAACTGAAGTAATTACAACCACCCCATTTGCAGCACGCGAACCGTAGAGGGCCGTAGCAGCCGCATCCTTCAAAATTGTAACCGATTCGATACGGCTCGGGTCCATATCATACAATTTCGATACACTGATTTCAAATCCGTCCATAATAAATACCGGCAAGTTCGGATTGTTCGTCAAATTGGATTTAGACAATGCGTCACGGTCCAATTGCTTCACGCCCACACCCGATTCACCACGGATATAGACCTCCGGCAACGCATTCGGGTCGGAGCCCCAAACATTGCTCTGCTTGATACGGAAAGAGGGGTCAAACGTTTGCAGAGCCTTGATAACATTTGATTTCGAAGCTTTTAACAAATCCTCCTTTTTCACGGTAACAGCATTACCTGTAAAACTGGAGCTTTTAATACTGTTATAACCGGTAACTACCACCCCTTCCAACTCTTCAGCCATCTCTTCCATCGTGACCGAAATCGTTTTCTGACCGGTGTAAGCAACCTCCACATCTTTCATCCCGACAAAAGAGAAAAGCACCACCGCCTTATCCATCTTCGGGAAAGAAAGCGTATATTCACCTTTCTCATTTGTAGATGTACCAATAGCATAACCTTTCAACTGCACCGTAACTCCCGGCAGCGGATTTTTCGCTTTATCAGTCACCTTACCGGAGATTTTAATCACCTGCTGCTCTTCCTGCTGTTCGCTGCTTTTAATGGTAATGACATCGTTCAGCACCTGATAAGTCAATCCTGTATTTGTCAACACAGCATCCAACACTTCTGCCAACTCCCCATCCTTCACATCCACCGACACTTTTCCTGCAGCTTTCAGCTTGTCCATGCTATAGAAAAAACGCAATCCGGTCTGTTTACGCAACTCCGTAATCACTTCCACCAACTCCTTGTCCTTCATCTGCAAAGTTACTTTATGCTGTTGTGCTCCAACAACATTCGCAAATAAACTTCCCTGCAAAAGAAATAATGACAGCAAAAATACTCTCATTCTAAAGACGAATTTCTTCCCGGCACGGATTGGAACCCCGTGCTTGTAAAGCCAACTTTCTTTCATACATTTGATTTTTAATAGGTTTATTTAGTGTTTAAAATTCTATTTCCTGTATACGGTTATTGTCCTGCCTTGCACAGAGAACCGGACATCTCCCCCCTGTTCCAGGTAGGTAAGAAAGAGCCCTACCCTGTCATATCGCTGTAAATCTCCGGAAAAGCGCAATTTTTTCACAGATTCGTTCATAAAGAACACCTCCACATTATATGTACGCTCCACATACTCCATCAACTCCTCCAAAGTTTTATCATAAAATGTGTATTTCCCGTCTTTCCAAGATGCCACCATACCGACATCCACTTGTCTTTTTTCCAGCCTGCCACCGTCATCCACCACCTGATAGCCGGGTTTCAAATACATCGTCTGCTGCTTCCTTCCCTTACCTTCCGTACGATAGACTACTGACCCTTCCGCCAATGTTGTTTCCACCGCCTTTTCATCTTCATAATCCCGGACATTGAATTCAGTCCCCAACACTTCTATTACACCTCGGGATGTATGTACCCTGAACGGACGGGAAGCATCGTGCGCCACCTTAAAATAGGCTTCTCCGGACACATATACATCCCTGCTCTTGGAATCAAAACTCACCGGATAACGCAACTCCGACTCTGCATTCACAAAAATATGTGTCCCATCCCCCAATATCAATCGAAAATCACCGCCTCGCGGCACATTGATTGTATTATAGGCAATTTCCGCCTCCTTTTCAGACACCTCAACGATATCCGTCAACATCCTGAAATCACAAGCCACAATCCCCTCTCGCCCCAACCGCTCATCCTGCTTCAATGTCGAAACATCCACCTGCGAACCGTCAGAAAGAGTCAGATAAGCCTTTGCCTGCGCCACAATCACCTCTTCCGCCACCGGCACAACCTGTTTCTCTTTCATCGTCAGCAACATACTTCCCACCCCAAACAACAATACAACCACAGCAGCACTCCACCACCATCCCCATCTCCGACGATCCGTACGTCGGCAATCAGTCCGGCGGGTTGCCTGAAGAAATGCTTCATAAGCCTGTTCACGGCGTCTCTCCGCTTTCATATCCCGGACGCCGACAGCACCAATCACCTCATCCAATTCCGTCTTACTGTCCGTCACTCCGGTTTCCTGCAACATACGGCGATACATATCCTCTTCCACAACATTGGTCTTTTTCAACCAATGCCGCAAAATCAAATCGACTGCATGCTCCAAACTGTATCCTTTACGTTTCATGTTTTTATATCTTATTCTCGACATTATAACACCAAACTTCAAGAAAAGTATAACAGCAATTTAAAAAAAAATAGGCGAATCACTCATGATTCGCCCATATTGTCCCGCAAAAAAACGATAAGCCCTGTATTTTTGCTGCTTCACTGTAGTAATGGAAACGCCCCAATAATGTCAAACTATTATCAACGCAATATCTGTACAAACGTGCATTTTAAAAGTCCCATCCTCCTCCGGAACTATGATATAAACCTTCTTGAAATAGTAAAAAGGATTAAAACCACTGAATTCCATCGGCATACAAGAATTTCCTATATACAGTTTACCGCCTAATCGCTTGTACTCACGCTCATAAAAATTCACATATTCCTCTCGAGAAGTTAGTGGTATATTTTTCAATTCGTCACAAGTCAACGTCTTGAAATCCCTGTCTTTCCTCAAATAAAGTGTAATGCGCCCCAATAATATATGGTCAACTTCCCCATAACTCTTCTCTTCCTCCGTAAGCCCCCGGTGGTACCAATACAAAAGCCCATCACCACTCCATTGCAACGAATCCGTAAGATCATATAGCATATACAATGTGTCTCCATTCGCAAAAATGGGGTCATCAACCACACGAAGCCGCTTACGCATTATCTCATAAGGATCTGTTTGCCTATCAGATTGTGCAAACAACGAAGTTGTCAAAAACAGTAAGGACAATATTAAAAACAAATACTTCATGGCTAAAATAATTAAAAAGCGTCAGACTAAAACCATCGACAAACCATCACATCGGTACATCCGAATTGTTCCATTCACACACGGAACTATGATATAAACCTTTTTAAAATAATGCAGAGGATCAAACATTGAGAAATCCATCTTTTCATAAGAACTCCATACATACATTTTACCCCCCAAACGTTTATATTCACGCTCATAAAAAGCTATGTATTCCTCACGAGAAGTCAAAGAAATATTTACCAAATCAGCAGCAAGCAATGTTTTAAACTTATTGTTCACATCCAATACAAGCGAAATATCACGTGGAATATAATCCTCCCCATAAGAAATCAACACTTTTTCCTCTCGAGTAAATTCCCGATACATCCACCAAAACTCATTATACCCAAACATTTGCAATGTATCCGTAAGGTCATATAACAAATACAAAGTATCTCCATTCGAAAAAATGGGGTCATCAAGTCCTTGAAATTGCTTGCGAATGGTCTCATAATACCGCCTATCCCCCTCTCGTTGTGCATACAGCAAAGTTGTAAAAAACAACAAGGATAATATTAAAAACAAATGCTTCATGGCTAAAATAAATCATATTTAAGTAATAATAAAATTTAACCAAGCATCCCCACTATCCCAATAAATGATTCACATCATATCAACTATGATGCAACAAATATAAAAAAATATTTCAATAATACAATGAAATAATAATTAAAATCCTATCATCAAAGAAAATTTTTAGACCCTTCCAATAAAAGACAGGCGATGACCCACGATTCGCCCATATTATCCCGCAAAAAACGATAAGCCCTATATTTTTGCTGCTTCACTGTAGTAATGGAAACACCCAACTGCCGGGCAATTTCCTCGCCACTCTTCCCTTCCATACTCATTTTCAAAATTGTTTTCCTTCCCTCCGGCAGCAATTCTATCAATTCCAACAAACGCCGCATCACCTCTTCACGCACGGCACTGGCAAATTCAGCCTCACTCGCCTCTCCTTCTGCCTCTTCTTTCCATTTTGCCAAATGTTCGTTCATCCGCTTTTGATCGCGAATCCGATTCAGACAACGATTTGTCACTGCCCGATAAAGATAACCGGACAGAGAATCGTTCTCCCCCAACATGATACCATTGTTCCACAATGCAATGAACAGCTCCTGAACCACATCTTCCGCCTCCTTCTCATCTTCCAGTATGCGCAAAGCATGATGAAACAAAGAATCGTAATAAGAACGAAAAAATACTCGCCAAGCCTGCTCATCTTTTCGATTGACTTTCTTCAGCAAATCTTTATCGTCCATATCTGATACAAAACAATTAACTCATTTTAGATTAAAACGTCACAAAGATAATATCCAATCAGGGATTTAACAAATCCTTGCAGTAATAACCCAAGATACCGTTAATCATGGTTTTGTAATTCGTCGCCTTATGGTTCTCCGGATTCAAACGAAGCACAGCATTGAATTTATTCAAAGCATCCGTCATTCGCCCTTCCGCATAAATCAATTCGCCCAAATACAATAAATATTCTTCGTTATTTTCGTTTTCTTTTATACCCCCTTCGAGAAACAGGATTGCCTCCTGGCGTTTCCCCGCTTCCACCATTTTTTTTGCTTCTTCTATCATTTCCATCTTTTTATATTCATTTCTGGATATTGTACTGCACAAAAATACGCTTTTTTTATCCAGTACAATACAAGGTATAGATAAAATGCCATGTACCACAATGATAATTTTCCCTCATTGCACTTTCTTAACCCCCTCCCTTCTCCCTCTTCCCTCCCTGTCAAATATATGACATCTATATATCAAATATAACACAAATATAAGACAAAGATAACAATCTGTTATCTTTGACTAGTATTTGACTACTGTTTGACATATATTTAAGCAAAAGAAAATAGGGTGTTGACACAGATTTCCCTATAATCCGACTCGGAGAGAAACCAATGCAACAAATAAGTAATAAGTACGAAAGAATTAAGGCAATGTGACCTTTACAGACAACTCCTTACGGTTTCGGGCATAATCCTCTACGACAATCCGGACTTCGTTGGATTTTCCTTTTACAAACATAGGCTCCGTACTCAGACATTGCAGAATTGCCGTACGCGGATCATAAGAAAAAAGGCACCACTCGCCATTAACTTCTCCCCGATAAGAAGCGATACCGGAAAAATTATCTTTTATTCTAAAACGCAAGGTCCCGCCAGTCCCCTTACCTAAATATGTAATTGAGGGGGCTATGGTATCATCCACCACCGTATAACGGTTGAGAGATCCGATTTCTGCCTTCAAACCTCCGGCAGTACGAGTGGTTGGCAACGGATATTTTCTACCGGAAGAGGTAAGCTCGCAAACAAACGACTTTTCAGTAAACTCTCCTTTCACCTCAAGAGTTGCCTTTTTATATAAAGGTGTGTCTTTACGGGAAAGAATCAGAATTTCGCGCCCTGACACGGTATCTGTCCGAACTTCCGCTACCCGCTCAACAGAGGAGAACAGTGCATCAGCATCCAGTTCCAAATGCCAGCTACCTTGTTCCAACACATACGGCACACCATACCTTAATATATTATCATCCGACAAGCATTCCGATTCAACGGCCTTCCCTTTTAATTCAAAAACAAGCCGACTGGCATTGCCGTTTATATCCGAAAAACACATCTTCACTTTCACCACGCTATCCGGCTCAACATTCACCGTTCCATCCCCCTGCATCCGCACAGCCAGTAATTCGTGCTGCCGATTACCAAAACAGCGATAAAAAGTCTCTCGCTTCTTATAACGGTCAAAATCCTTCACATCATTAATCAGACGCGATTGAAAAAACGAGCAGGAATCCATTGACAAATGATAAAGCGTATCACTCCCGGCAACCACATCCAATGTATAAACGCCCAATTTATTCCATGAGTCTTCCATATAATCAAGAGCATGTGCCCCCAATCCTATTTTACCGGCCGGCACGATACAACGTCCGGCAGAATATTTACCTCCCCCTACATTTTTCACAGGACACGTACGGAGCAACTCCACCCGTCTATCCTCTTTGACAGAATACAATCCCAACAACTTCACCTGAGGAGCCTTCAGGTCGCGCACAGAATAAAAAAGAAGAGGATTCCACGTATGCTCTGTACGAGTGTTACGAATTTCAAAATGAAGAT
>OGQF01001108.1_pt1 | contig 20074 bp, 18 predicted proteins | sample 1553141 | NCBI WGS metagenome assembly OGQF01 (sample SAMEA2580005, study PRJEB22360) | human gut metagenome | biome: human gut; feature: human-associated habitat; material: faeces | place: Denmark | collected 2008/2010
CATCTACAATAACCGAACATTTACGCCGCCAGGATTCAGGCGGGCGGGTATCTTTTACATAGTGTACCCCTTCGATCAGGCCCATAAGCTGCCAGCCCTTCTGAACGGCCGGCATTATATTATCTTCCAGGTTACTGTAGGTATTGGCAACAAAAGCGAACGCACCGCCGGGCATTTCTTCCACGCAACGGGCGGAACGCCTGGCTTGTATAACGGTCGATTTGGCCATACCGCGCCCGTCAACAGATACAAGGATAGTAGTATCGATCCAGTCCGTCAGAACCTGGATTATATGGCCGTATTTGATTTCCACATCATCGGCGTTACTCACCTTCGTTATCTTCCCCGAACTCTTTGATATCATACAACATACGTTTTTTCAGGTCAAAAGCTTTAATACGCGCGTCCTCTTTTATATTATCACGTACAATAACAGGAATTTCCGGGATCGCGTCGATAAACTCTTCCAGTTCCTTTTTCTTTTCTTCCGCTTTCTTGTTCTGGTTCTGCTGCTGACGGAGTGCCAACTGGCTTGATTCGTACCAGAAGCTATAATTACCGGCAAACATTTGCAGTTTACCGAAGTCGATATCTACGGTGTGTGTACAGACAGAGTCGAGGAAGTGACGGTCGTGGCTCACTACCAGGATCGTGTGGTCGGAGTTGGACAGGTAATTTTCCAGCCAGCTCACCGTTTCCAGGTCGAGGTCGTTGGTCGGCTCATCCAGTAGCAGGTTGTCCGGCTGTCCGAAAAGAGCGCGGGCAAGTAATATACGCACCTTCTGCTTACCGCTCAGGTCTTTCATCATGCTGTAATGGTACTCTTCGGCGATACCCAGGCCGCTCAGCAGGTTGGCTGCATCGCTTTCGGCGTTCCATCCTTCCATCTCGGCGAACTTCTCTTCGAGTTCCGAAACGCGGATACCGTCGGCATCGCTGAAGTCAGGCTTTTCGTAAAGCGCATTCTTTTCGCTCATGACTTCCCACAAGGTGGTATGTCCCATCAGGACCGTGTCCATAACCGTATGTTCGTCAAAAGCAAAGTGGTCCTGGCTTAATACCGAAAGACGTTCTCCCGGGCCTAAAGTTACCGAACCGCGTGTCGGGTCGAGCTGTTTGCTGATCACGCGGAGAAATGTTGATTTTCCGGCACCGTTGGCACCGATAATACCGTAGCAGTTACCCGGCGTAAACTTCATGTTTACATCCTGAAAGAGGATACGTTTGCCGAACTGTACGTCCAGATTGTTTACTGTTATCATATATTGAATACCTATTAATTTTTCGAATGAGTGCGCAAAGATACTAAAATCTATTGACTTTTTGGAACTTCCCGCAGCGTATAACTTGTTGTACATTTGTTTTTTTCTATAATGATATAAGAAATATGACACAAAACATTTTCGTTTACATGGACTTTCAGGTCGCCTGGAAACGGGAGGCGGGAAAGGATAGTACGGCTGATCTTTACCGCGTGGTTCGCAACCGGCTGTACCGTTTTTGGAAAGGCGCTTCGCTGCAATGGACAGATATAACCGCCGCCATGGTAGATGATTTTGGCAGTTCGCTACGCGCCGAAGGGCTGGCGGTGAATACGGTGAACAGTTACCTGAGCAGTTTCCGGGCACTTTGCCATACCGCTTTGCGGGAAGGATTGCCCGGACCGGCCAGCGACCCTTTTGCCGGGTTGCATCTCAAACGGGAGGAAACGGCCAAACGTGCCTTGAAGATCGCGGAAGTCAATAAAGTGATGCAGGCGGACTATCCGGGGGAACCTTCGCTGCGTGAAGTGCTTGACCTGTTTATTTTCTCTTACCTCGCCTGCGGAATCCCTTTTGTGGACCTTGCCTGCCTGACAAAGAAAAACATCGTGGGCGGCGAGATCGTCTATTATCGGCATAAGACCGGGGCACTGATACGGGTGGGGGATTACGCCTGCCATGCGGTTACTCTTGAGAAAGTACGGGCAGAAAGGTTCTCCTTACCTTTTCCCGGTCCTCTCGGCGGGCAAGGACGGACACGAAGCCTATAAAACTGCGCTTCGTAAATACAACAGCCTGCTCGTGATTATCGGCGCCCGCCTGCATCTGTCGGTGAAGCTGACTTCCTATGTGGCACGCCATTCGTGGGCTACCGAGGCGCTCCGTCAGAATATCCCGGTGGCAGTAATCAGCCAGGCCATGGGACATACTTCGGAGAAGACAACCCGTATCTACCTGGCCCAACTGGACCAGTCGGTACTGAACAAGGCGAATGCGAAGATTACGAAGAAAGCGGCCGATATGTTTCTGGAAAGGGCCTGAACCCTTATTTACGAAATAAGGGGCAGGGCTTCATTTAAGGGAAAGAAAAATACCTGTAAACTGATAGGAAAAAGGCTTTTTTAAAGGGGAAAAAGACCGGTTTCGCACAGGTTTATATAGTGAAAGGGTGTTAATTAGATTGATGCCCGGGGACAGTATACACCAAAACAGGCAGGATAAGACTTTTTAAGTAAAAGTTAGTAGCTGACAGACAAAAATAGTTGCTTAGGCACCACTCAGGTACATAACAATCTAGTCTAAAGCAAATTCATGTTTCAAAAATATCTTAATATATGCTTCCACTTTGTTTTTATTCCCTATCTTTGCCGTACAAGATGCTTTGAAAAACAAGTTTTACTGCATTCTGGAAGTTAATATTAATACTTGCCACCCTTATTTCGTAAATAAGGTCTATAGGATAAAGAAAGATAAACGATAGAAAAGAGACTCTTTTATATGCTGATACTCATGTGTTTGCATATGGTATCCATTCCTCTTCACGGACAATATGTGTCATTGAAAAGTAACCTTCTCTATTTGGGAACGAGCACCTCGAATATGGGATTCGAGTTCCGCCTGGGCAGGAAAATGAGTCTTGACCTTTGGGGCGCTTACAATGCCTGGGAGTTCAAAAACGATATGTCGCTCAAACATTACCTCGTACAACCCGAACTGCGCTACTGGCCCTGCCAGACGTATGAGGGCCACTTCTTCGGCCTTCACGGCCGCTACGGCCATTTCAATATCGGAAATATCCCGTTTATCCCGGGAATGGAAGAGAAAAACTACCGGGGCTACCATTGGGTGATCGGCCGCCATTGGGGGGAAGCGTTTGTCGGTGCCGGCTACGCCTATATGCAATATGAAAAATACGTCTGCTACGACTGTACGGAAGTGCTCGGAATATTCCGCCGTCATTATTTCGGCCCGACGCGTGCGGACGTCTCCCTGATCTTTTTTATCCACTAATCCGCCCGGCATATGAAACATTTCCTATACATATTATATATAGCCTTTTCCGCCGCCCTTCCGGCCCGTACCCTCGCAGAGGGTGGGGAAGGAGTACCGCCCTGTGTGAAGATAGCCGGCGAACCCACTGCCGCGATCTACAACCGCTATAACAAGGAAATCCGTTTCCTGATCCCCGAAGATGAATCCGGTATTTCGCAGTTTCGTCAGGTGCTGGTCGCCAGCTACGCCTCGCCCGAAGGCTCCTACCAGCATAACGAGACATTGTCGCGCCAGCGTGCCGAAGAGTTCCGCACCTACATCAGCCGCCGTTACTTGTCGGAAGGCTGCCCGGTGATCTGTGGCAGCGTGGCGGAAGACTGGAGGAACTGCGCCGCATGGTCTCTGTTTCCGGCAAACCCTATGCGGAAGCAGTCTGTTTCATCATCGACAACTACGGCATCTTCGAAGGCTGCGAAACCTACCTGATGCAACTGGAAGACGGCCGCGTCTACGGCGGACTGCTGCGCGACATCTTCCCCTACCTGCGCCGCGTGGAACTGCGCCTCAGTTAAGAATCGGCTCCGGTTAGCGACGCCGAAGCCGCCCGCCTCTTATATTCGCATCCCGCCCGGCTCACCCTGTCGGAGATGTACCGCGTAGCTCGTTACTACCCGCCGGCCATTACCTCGACCGTGAAGACGTAAAAACCTACCCCGCACCGCCATCAACCGCCAGGTTATGTTAGAGTTGATTATCAGCGACGAAAGTGTCTCTCTCCCCTCTCGAGAGACTAGTTTTTACACAGTCTCTCAAGAGGGGAGCCAGTAACAATCAGTCTATAATTGGATAGTTCTATTTTGATAATAACAGAAACAACCTAATAATTATGAATAAAACAGACTTAATAAAATCAATGGCATCCCGGGTCGGATGTACCGAGGTGGTTGCGCGGCAGATGGTGGAGGTTCTGATGGAGGAGGGACTGAGTGACGGGAACGATATTGTTCTGCAAGGCTTCGGCACTTTCCGTCCCTGGAAACAGAGTTTTCGTGCAGGCCGTAATCCCCGTACCGGAGAGAGTTGTCCGATCGCTCCCCGTACCAGCGTCAGGTTTAAGGTTGGTAAGAATTTGTTGAGAGCAATGAATAAACGTTAACACGGATCGCGTTCGTTCCGTTATTTATGGCGGGGACTTTTCACTATCAACAGGATAGCATGAAAAATCCCCGCTTTTGTTATGGAAAGAAATTTACTTATCCTATGTGCTTATTGAAAATAATTATCTACTTTTGTGCTCTAAAACATTAAAATAAACCGAACAAAGATGGCTGCAACAAAACGTATCAAGCGTGCATTGGTCTCTGTATACCATAAAGAGGGACTGGATGAAATATTAAAGAAACTTCATAGCGAAGGTGTAACCTTCGTGTCAACAGGTGGAACTCAGACATTTATCGAATCATTAAATATCCCTTGCGATGCAGTGGAAGACCTGACCGGTTATCCTTCTATCCTGGGAGGACGTGTTAAGACTCTTCACCCGAAAGTTTTTGGAGGTATTCTCAACCGCAGAGATAACGAAGGCGATAAAGCGCAGATTGCAGAATACGAAATTCCTGAAATCGACCTGGTGATTGTAGACCTCTATCCGTTTGAAGAAACAGTAGCTTCAGGCGCAGAAGAACAGGCAATTATCGAAAAGATAGATATAGGCGGTATCTCATTGATCCGTGCCGCTGCAAAAAACTTTAAAGATGTAGTGATCGTAGCATCCAAAGCACAGTATCAGCCGTTGATGCAGGTGTTGAATGAAAAGGGTGCAGAAACTTCCCTGGAAGACCGTAAATGGTTCGCCAAAGAAGCATTTGCTGTTTCATCCGGCTATGACTCTGCTATTTTCAATTATTTCGATGGAGGCGAGGGTTCGCATTTCCGTGCTGCCGTAGACCAGCCGATGCACCTGCGTTATGGTGAAAATCCTCACCAGGCTGCTAAATACTATGGCAAGTTCAACGATATGTTCGACCAGATCCATGGTAAAGAGATCTCCTACAACAACCTGTTGGATATCGATGCTGCCGTTAGCCTGATCGACGAGTTCGACGAACTGACATTCGCTATCCTGAAACATAATAATGCCTGCGGTATCGCATCCCGTCCGACTGTGCTTGAAGCATGGAAAGAGGCACTGGCCGGAGACCCGGTTTCTGCATTCGGCGGTATCCTGATTACCAACAGCGCAATCGATAAAGAAGTAGCCGAAGAGATCAACAAGATTTTCTTCGAAGTAATCATCGCCCCGGAATATACAAAAGACGCTTTGGAAGTGTTGATGCAGAAGAAAAACCGCATCATCCTGGTCCGCAAGGATGCAAAGACTTGTCCGATGCAATTCCGTTCACTGTTAAATGGTGCATTGATGCAGGAAAAAGACCTGAGTATCCAGACTGCCGCAGATCTGGAACCGATGACTGACAAACAACCTTCCGCACAGGAAACAGAGGACCTGTTGTTCGCTAATAAACTGGTGAAGCACAGCAAATCGAACGCTATCACTTTGGTAAAGAACAAACAACTTTGCGCAAGCGGTATCGGTCAGACATCTCGCGTGGATTCTTTGAAACAGGCCATTGAAAAGGCAAACGCTTTCAAATTCGATTTGAAAGGTGCCGTTATGGCTTCTGATGCATTTTTCCCTTTCCCTGACTGTGTTGAAATAGCTGATAAAGCAGGTATTACTGCTGTTATTCAGCCGGGTGGTTCTGTAAATGACAAGCTGTCTGTTGATTATTGCAACGAGCATGGCTTGGCTATGGTTAAGACGGGTGTCCGTCATTTCAAACATTAATAATATGCCAATAAGACAATATGCCAATGTGCCAATTATAAGCACTTTTCATTGGCACATTAGCACATTGGCAAATTAACACATTATTTTTATGGGATTATTTTCTTTCACACAAGAAATAGCGATGGACCTGGGTACTGCGAATACCATCATCATCAGTGGTGGTAAGGTCGTAGTGGATCAGCCATCGGTAGTTGCCCTCGACCGGCGTACCGACAAAGTATTGGCGGTCGGAGAAAAGGCACGCCAGATGCACGGAAAGACGCACGAGAATATTCGTACGATCCGTCCGCTCCGCGATGGCGTGATTGCCGACTTCTTTGCTGCCGAGCAAATGATACGCGGCATGATTAAAATGATAAATCCGAAACACCGCTGGTTCTCACCTTCGCTGCGCATCGTGGTTTGTATTCCTTCAGGCAGTACTGAAGTGGAGATCCGTGCCGTACGCGACTCTGCCGAGCATGCCGGCGGACGCGACGTCTACATGATTTATGAACCTATGGCTGCTGCAATCGGTATCGGTATCGATGTAGAAGCACCTGAAGGCAATATGATCGTGGATATAGGCGGTGGTACGACCGAGATCGCTGTTATCTCGCTGGGCGGTATCGTTTCCAATAAATCGATCCGTATTGCAGGAGATGACCTGACGGCTGATATTATGGAATATATGCGCCGCCAGCACAATGTGAAGGTGGGTGAACGTACTGCCGAACTGATCAAGATCAATGTCGGTTCAGCCCTGACGTTCCTGGATAATCCTCCTGAAGATTATATCGTACATGGTCCGAACCAGATGACGGCTCTTCCGATGGAAGTTCCCGTTTCTTATCAGGAAATCGCACATTGCCTGGAGAAATCGATCTCCAAGATGGAGGCAGCTATCCTGAGTGCACTCGAGCAGACTCCTCCCGAACTGTATGCCGATATCGTACGTAACGGTATCTACCTGGCAGGTGGCGGTGCTTTGATGCGCGGGCTTGACAAACGTCTGACGGATAAGATCAATATCCCGTTCCATATTGCAGAAGATCCGTTGCATGCGGTTGCAATAGGTACAGGCGTAGCATTAAAGAATATAGATAAATTTAATTTCCTTATTCGATAAGGGGAATAATGTGCCAGTTAATCAATATGCCAATGTGCCAATAAAAGACACATTCGTCGGTGTATTGATTAATTGGCATATTGGCACATTATCAAATTGGCACATTATTATTTATGCGTAAACTGCTGGACTTCCTGGTAAGAAAGAGGCATTGGTTCCTGTTCGTTTTGCTTGAGATTGTTTCGCTGATGCTGATTTATCGTAATAATGCATACCAGCGGAATATCATCTTCAGTTCGGCAAACGTATTGACAGGACATATTGCGTCCGTTTCCGGTTATGTAACATCGTATCTGAACCTGCATGAGATCAACAAGGAATTGCTGGAAAGGAACGGGCAACTGGAGATGGAATTGCTGGAGTTGCAGGACCGTTTGGATATGATGGTGGCGGATACGGTTGCTTTTGCCGGGTTTGCTCCTGATTCGACCGAGCAGTTTGCATATAGTTTTATTCTGGCCGGGGTGGTGAATAACAGTGTCAGCCATCTTTCGAATTATATCACTGTAAACAAAGGAAGTAAAGACGGAATAGCACCTGATATGGGAGTTGTTTCCGAAAGAGGAGTTGTAGGAATTGTTTCGACGGTGAACGATCATTTCTCTGTGATCATACCTTTGCTTAATCCGAAATCGCGGTTGAGCTGCAAAGTGTTGGGAAGTACTTATTTCGGGGCTTTGAGTTGGAAAGGGCGTGATATCCGTTTTGCCAATCTGGAAGAATTGCCGCGTCATGTGGAGTTCCAGAAGGGAGATACGATCGTGACAAGCGGTTATTCGAGCGTGTTCCCGGCAGGGTTGATTGTCGGTACGGTGGCAGATTTTGAAAAACAGCATGACGACAACTTTTTTTCACTCGAGGTGGAATTGGCTACGGACTTTCAGGCACTGAACAATGTCCGTATCATCAAGAATTATAATCAGGCAGAACAAAGAAGAGTAGAACAAGAGGCGAGAAGAAATGATTAATTTATTACGGGGATTGGTTTATTTCGTTGTACTGGTATTAATTCAGGTTTTGATCCTGAATAATATCCATTTCCTGCGGATTGCAACGCCGTTCCTGTATCTTTATTTTATTATAAAGATGCCGGTGGGTACGTCGCGCGACCTGGTCGTTCTTTTCTCTTTCCTTATCGGCCTGGTGATCGATATGTTTTCAAATACCCCCGGAATGCATGCGGCAGCCTGTACGCTGGCCGGATTTATCCGTGAACCGCTAATACGTTTTTTTATGGGGAAGGACTTGCCCGAGGGGATTTATCCTTCCTATAAGACCTTTGGCTATGGTGGCTTCTTCCGGTATGTGCTTTCATTTGTGGTGATCCACCATGTCACTTTATTCCTGATCGAATCGTTGACGCTGTTCGATCCGTTATTCCTTGCCATCCGTATCGGGGCGAGTGTGGTAACGACTACATTATTAATTTGTACAATAGAAGCATTCAATATAGAGACACAAAAGAGTGGAGACTAATACGAAGTATACACTTGAGAACAGGCGTTATGTGATAATAGGCGCTGTGGTTCTGCTGGTTCTCGTCTTTATCATCCGTTTATTCTACCTTCAGGTGGTTGAGAACGATTATAAAGCATGGGCAGACAGCAATGCGTTCCTGAAAAAGACTTTGCCGCCTTCACGCGGAATGATTTATGACCGTAATGACAAACTGCTGGTTTATAACCAGCCAGCTTACGATGTGATGCTTATCATGCGCGAAATCCAGCCGTTCGATACGTTGGATTTCTGTAATATCCTGAGTATTACAAAAGAACAGTTTGAAAAACGGATCGCAGAAATAAAGAACCGGCGGTTGAATCCGGGATACTCGTCGTATGTCCCACAACTGTTTATGAACCATCTTTCGGCTCAGGAGTGCGGGGTATTGCAGGAAAAACTATATAAATTTCCGGGCTTTTATATCCAGAACCGTACGATCCGCCAATATGAATATCCTTATGCGGCACATATACTGGGTAATATCGGTGAGGTGAACCGGAAGGATATAGAAAAAGACGATTATTATGTACAAGGCGATAACTCCGGGCGCGCGGGTGTTGAACGTTCCTATGAAAAGGAACTGCGCGGGGAGAAGGGCGTGGAGATTCTCTTACGGGATGTGCATGGTCGTATCAAAGGGAAATATGATGACGGGAACAGCGATATAACTCCTGTTTCCGGTAAGAACCTAAAACTTGCAATCGATATTAATTTGCAGGCTTATGGAGAAAAGTTGATGAAGAATAAGGTTGGTAGTATCGTGATGATCGAGCCGAAGACAGGCGAAGTTCTTTGTATGGTCTCTTCTCCTAATTATGATCCGAGTTTACTGGTCGGGCGCCAGCGTGGGAAAAACCATAAGATGCTGGAAGAAGATCCTCAGACTCCGCTTATCGACCGTTCCATAACCGGTTATTACCCTCCCGGTTCTACATTTAAACCGACACAGGGACTGATCTTTTTACAGGAAGGGGTGATAACGCCCGAAACCATGTATACTTGTGCACATGGGTATACTTTCTCATCGAAAAGAAAACCGGCTTGTCACGGACATATGTCTCCTTTGAGCCTGGTTCCGGCTTTGGCAACTTCCTGTAACTCTTATTTTTGCTGGGGGCTGCATGATATGCTGGATAGCCGTCGTCGTTACCCGACTATACAGAAAGGTTTTGAGGTCTGGAAGAATCATCTGGTTTCTATGGGATACGGTTATAAGTTGGGAATCGATTTGCCTGGGGAGCGGAGAGGTTTTATTCCGAACAGTGAATTTTATGATAATTATTATCATCGCTGGACTTCTACAACGGTCATATCTATTGCGATCGGGCAGGGAGAAGTAACCGCCACGCCGTTGCAGATCTGTAACCTGGCGGCAACGATCGCCAACCGGGGCTATTTTATTACTCCTCATGTCGTAAAAGAAATACAGGATACCCCTTTGGATTCGCTTTATACAGAAAAACGTTATCCGACGGTGGATTCAAAATATTATGAAATAGTGGCAGAAGGTATGCGTAATGCAGTACTGGGAGGGACTTGTTGGGCTGCGGCGATACCGGGTATTGAAGTATGCGGAAAAACCGGTACGGCCGAAAATCCTCATGGAAAGGATCATTCCGCTTTTATAGGTTTCGCTCCTTATAAAAATCCGAAAGTCGCTATCTGCGTATATGTCCAGAATGGCGGTTTCGGGGCAGCGTTCGGAGTGCCTATCGGAAAGTTGATGATGGAATTGTATCTGAAAGGTGAGATTGCACCTGAGGATAAAGCGTTGGAAGAAAAAATGGTGAATTCGGTTGTTACCGAAGATCATGTTTATTTATTGGGAAATAGTGGGGTATAGAAAGACTGAAATATGGAAAACGATTGACTGGTTTACCATCATCTTTTATTTGTTGATGATAGTGGCCGGTTGGTTTACGATTTGTGGTGCCAGCTTTGAGTTTGACAGCATGAGTTTATTTGACATAAATGGGCGTCCGGGGTCGCAGCTGATGTGGGTGGGCGTTTCGATGGTGGTTATTTTTGTCATACTGATGTTGGAAAGCGATTTCTTTGATGTCTTTGCTTACCTGATCTATGCGGGAATTATCGTTCTGCTGATAGCGACCATCTTTTTTGCTCCCAATATAAAGGGGTCCCATTCTTGGTTGCAGCTGGGTTCATTTCGTATACAACCTGCTGAATTTGCGAAGTTCGCTACAGCTCTGGCAGTGGCCAAGTTTATGAATTCCTATGGATTTCAGCTGACTACTGTCAAGAACTTCTCTATAACGCTTCTGCTGATTTTTCTGCCGATGATCTGTATTATTCTGCAAAAGGAGACTGGCTCGGCTTTGGTTTATTTTGCTTTTTTCCTGATGTTGTACAGGGAGGGGATGTCCGGATATATTTTGCTGGCTGGTGTTTGTGCGGTGGCGTTTTTTGTAACTACGATGAAATTTTCGGATGTAGTAGTAGGTGCGACGGATATGGGAGAGTTGATTGTTTCCTCTATGATACTGGTTATCTCCTTTTTTCTTGTGGCGACAGTCCGCAGGGACAGGATGGCATTGCAGGTTATGCTTGGAGGAACGGCTATCGTGTATTTGGCTGCTTATATTACGTCCTTGTTTGTTCCCGTAAACTTTGCCTGGGTTTCGATGGGATTGGTCGGACTGGCTGTCGTTTACCTGGTATATCTTTCTATGCGTAACTGGGTCTGGCATTATGCACTGATAGCCACCTTTGCTTTGGGGTCGATGGCCTTCATGTATTCGGTGGATTATGTGTTCGACGAGATACTGGAACCCCATCAGCAGATCCGTATCAAAGTTTCATTGGGATTGGAAGATGATCCGAGCGGTGCCGGTTACAACGTGAACCAGTCGAAGATCGCTATCGGGTCGGGCGGACTGACCGGGAAAGGTTTCCTGAACGGGACGCAAACAAAACTGAAATATGTACCGGAACAGGAGACGGACTTTATATTCTGTACCGTAGGAGAGGAGCACGGTTTTATCGGGTCCTCTGTGGTGCTGATCTTATTCGGGATATTTATCATCCGGCTGGTTATTCTTTCCGAGCGGCAGAATACGGCTTTTGCCCGGGTGTATGGCTATAGCGTAGCCTCCATCTTCTTCTTTCACCTGGCGATAAATGTGGGAATGGTTACCGGAATAACGCCCGTAATCGGTATTCCCTTGCCTTTCTTCAGCTATGGAGGCTCTTCTTTGCTGGGATTTACAATCTTGTTGTTTATCTTCCTGCGCCTGGATGCTTCCCGGAGAGAGCGATGATCAATTAGTCTTTTCTACCCGGAATCCGATTTCCTGTATTCCTCTCAATGTACTGTCGCGCATTCCCTGGCGGAAACTGAATGTGTACATCCCCGGGTGTTCGAATTTGTAGTTGGTCCGTATCGGAAAGCTGGACTGGAACAGGGATATTCCATGCCCGTGCCATTTTCCGAACTCGTCAGCCAGCACACATTCTATCGTATCCCGTTTCAAAGGACCGATCGGCTGCTCTTCATTGCAGAAAAGCCAGAGGTTCTGGTAAGGATACATATTATTATTACGAACCTCGAATGTCAGGTTGTAGGGAACGGAAATGTCGTCTACATGAAAAGAGAAATAATATTCCTTATCCTTCCCCCACATTGTATTATCAATGGCCTGGTACTGGTCGTACAAGGCCTGTTGATCGCAGGAGAAGCATAAGGACATGAAGAGAACGACAATGAATCCTTTAAGCTTCGGGCTTATTTTCCGGTTTGTTGCCCGGTTTAGCTTGCTGCTGAGGTCTGTCATTATTCGCTTGCTTGTCATTATTGCCTTTAGATTTTTGTCTGTTTCTGTTATTCCGGTTATTGTTGTTACGGTTGTTGTTACCGTTATTTCCGTTATTATTAGCGTTACCGCCTTTGTTACCGTTGTTGTTGCCGGAAGGTCTGTTGCTGTTTTCGTTACCCGGCTGTCTGTCGTTATTACCCGGCTGCTGCCTGTCGTTGTTGACGGGTCTGTTACCGGCCTGTTTGTTGTTTGCCGGCCTGTTGTTGCCGCCTTCGCCACCGGCAGAAGCGTTCGCATTGTTTCCGCCGCCATTGCCGTTATTGCCTCCGTTGTTTCCTGCCGGACGTTTTTTCTTCTTTTTCTTGACTGAGTCGAAACGGGTAACGCTATCCTGGCCGAGAATGTCCTGAGCATCGCGTTTGGGCGGCTGAGGTTTGGTGTCGGCTTCCAGTGTGACCGGTTTGCTTCCTTTCTTATTCATATTGATCACATCGAATGCACGTTCGGCTGATATTGTTATCAGGTTCGCGGCAAATGATTTGTCGGTAGAATAAGTTATTTCGCGTTTGAAGATGTCTGTCTTGAAATGGTAGTAGTTGTTATCTTTCGTTTCAAGTACGATCTCCCTCGAGGGCAGGCGTTTCTGAGCTTCCACATAGGCGTCCACTTCGTAATTGATACAACATTTCAGTTTTGCACATTGTCCGGCGAGCTTCTGCGGGTTCATGGAAATATCCTGGTAACGGGCGGCACCGGTAGCCACAGAAACGAAGCTGGTCATCCAGCTGGAACAGCAAAGTTCGCGTCCGCAAGGTCCGATACCTCCGATACGCCCGGCTTCCTGGCGGGCTCCGATCTGCTTCATCTCGATACGTACGCGGAATGCTTCGGCCAGGACTTTGATCAGCTGGCGGAAGTCGACACGTTCGTCTGCGATGTAGTAGAAAATAGCCTTGTTGCCATCCCCCTGGTATTCTACGTCACCGATCTTCATGTTCAGTCCCAGGTCTGCTGCGATCTGGCGTGAACGGATCATGGTTGCATGCTCTTTCGCTTTCGCCTCTTCGTATTTTTCGATATCGGTGGGCTTTGCCTTGCGGTATACTTTTTTAGGTTCGTATCCTTCTCCGGTACGTATATTGTTCTTTTTCATTTGAAGAAGAACAAGTTTTCCGGTGAGGGTTACTGTTCCTATATCATGTCCGGGACTGGCTTCGACAGCGACCATATCTCCTTTTTCGAGAGGTATTTTGGAGCTGTTCAGGAAATAACCTTTCCGGGTATTTTTGAATTGTACTTCTACATAATCGGTTGCGTTTTCCGCATCAGGTACGTCGCAGAGCCAATCGTAGGTATTCAGTTTTGTATTTTGTATTTTGCTGCATCCCTTTTTCCCCATGCAGCAGCTTCCTTTATTTAGTTTGAAATCCATTTTCCGGTAATATATATGTTTTATAATGTGTATTGTACGTATGATACGTACAATTACGCAAAAATAGTCAAATATTCTCAGAGAATGAGCAAGGGATAGTGAAAAAACAAGAACAGGAAAAAAGTGAAAGGCCCCCAAGCCTGTATTTCTACCGTTTGGGAGCCTTTTATTATAAATATAGTAACAGTTTAGTCTACTAAGCCGTGACTTTTAAATACTTTGTGAATAGCTTCAAGCGCATAATCCAACTGCTCTTTCGTATGAGTTGCCATCAGGGAGAAACGGATCAGCGTATCTTCCGGAGCGACAGCCGGCGAAACTACCGGGTTTACGAAGATGCCTGCTTCGAACAGTTCCTTAACGATCAGGAATGTCAGGTCGTTGTCGCGGATGAACAAAGGAATGATCGGAGTTGAAGTATGTCCGATTTCGCAACCCATGTTACGGAAGCCATCCAACGCATAATGAGTTAGTTTCCACAGATGCTCGATGCGCTCCGGTTCGCTCAGCATAATATCGAGTGCTGCACCCGCTGCTGCGGTAGCTGCCGGAGTGTTACTTGCACTGAAAATGTAAGAGCGTGAATTGTGGCGGAGGTAGTTGATGGTGTCTTTGTCTGAAGCGATAAATCCACCGATAGAAGCCAATGATTTACTGAAGGTACCCATGATCAGGTCGACGTCGTCGGTAACACCGAAATGGTTACAAGTTCCGCGTCCGTGATCTCCGAGAACTCCCAAACCGTGTGCTTCGTCAACCATGATGCTGGCATTGTATTTCTTTGCCAAGGCAACGATTTCCGGAAGTTTGGCTATGTCTCCTTCCATACTGAATACACCGTCGATAACGATCAGTTTCACTTTGTCGGGTTCGCATTTCTGGAGTTGTTTTTCCAGCGAATCCATATCGTTATGCTTGTATTTAAGTTTGGTTGAGAATGACAGGCGATGGCCTTCGATAATGGAGGCATGGTCCAGTTCGTCCCATAAGATATAATCTTCACGCCCTGTCAGGCAGGATACTACTCCCAGATTCACCTGAAAACCTGTTGAATACACGATTGCGTCTTCTTTTCCTACGAATTCGGCCAGACGCTTTTCCAATTGGATATGGATGTCAAGCGTACCATTCAGGAAACGTGAACCGGCACATCCCGTACCGTACTTTTTGATCGCTTCAATTGCTGCCTCTTTTACTTTAGGGTGATTAGTCAATCCTAAATAAGCATTTGAGCCAAACATCAGGACTTTTTTACCGCTGATCATCACTTCAGTATCCTGATCGCTTTCGATCATTCTGAAGTAAGGATAAATCCCTGCTGCCATAGCTTTTTGAGGAGCATCGTACTTTGCTAGTTTCTCTTGTAAAAGTTTCATATTATTATTGAAGAGAATGATTTTCTCGCTAATTAAAATTCCATTAATAGAATTAAGGGTTTGTCGTATACATATTCATGTATGTTTCGGCAAATCCAGCCGCAAAAGTAGTAAAAAAATAACTTATAGTAGCCTTAATGCTTTAAAAGTTTTACAAAAGCATTATTTTTGTCGCTTCAATCTTTATAAACAGTTAGGATGGACGGGAAAAAAATAAAGGTACAGGCTATAATAAATCCTATTTCCGGGGTGGGATCGAAGAGAAAGATCCCTAAGATGATCGAGCGGATGTGCGAGAAAGGAGGATGTCCGTTGGAAATTTCTTTTACGGAATATCCGGGACATGCCAGCGAGTTGACCCGGAAAGCGATCGATGAGGGGGCTAATTGCATTATAGCAGTTGGTGGTGACGGTACGGTGAATGAAATAGCCCGCGCTATGGTTCATTCGGATGCCGTTTTGGGGATTGTCCCGAAGGGGTCCGGCAACGGACTGGCCCGCGAACTTCATATACCGATGGATGCTAAACGGGCGTTGGAGCTGATTATAAAAGGACATGTTTCAACAATCGACTGCTGCAAAGCTAACGACCGTGTTTTCTTTTGCACCTGCGGGGTGGGGTTCGATGCGGCAGTGAGCCAGAAGTTTGCCGAGGAAAAAAGGCGCGGTTCGCTTACCTATATAAAAAATACGGTGGCAGAGTATCTGAGTTATAAACCGGAGCCGTATGAACTGTTGGTGGACAACCAGACGATCAAGGAAAAAGCTTTCCTGGTGGCATGTGCCAATGCTTCCCAATACGGGAATAACGCTTTCATAGCTCCGCATGCCAATATACAGGACGGACGGATGGACCTGACCATTCTGTCTCCTTTTACGCCGCTGGACATAGCGCCGCTGGCAATCCAGTTATTTACGAAGCAGATAGACCGGAACAGTAAGATCAAAACGATGAAGGCGCAGCAGGTTACGATCATTCGCCAGAATCCGGGTGTCATGCATCTGGACGGTGAGCCGGTTATGGCCGACAGCCGGATCGATATTTCGATCATGCCGCAATCATTGCATGTGGTTACGCCGGAAGTCGTTTCCTTTACCGAGGAAGTCCATAATCTGTTCGGTGAAGTAACCCGCTTCTTCGATAAGAAATTACCTTACATTTTCAGGTAAAAATCTTTGGTCAGAGCAATATACTCCGGGGTATACTGATGCCGGGCTTCCTCGATGGTCAGTGTATTCCGGTTTTTTGTGTCTGTACTAACAGGAGACAATTCGACCAGTAACCGTTTGGGTTGTGCTCCCGGAACGGGGATCACGTTCGTTTGCCTGCAAAAATGCAGGGAGTTCTTTTGAGCGGTCTCTCTGACTTTCTCCAGTTGCTCGTAAGGCAATACCAATGCTATACGTCCGACCGAAGACAGTAATGCACGCGCATTTTCGACCAGTTCGGATAGAGGCAGGCTGTCCGTATGGCGTGCAATCGAACGTTTATTATCCGGACATTTCAGTGAATTGATAAAGTAAGGCGGATTGGAGACGATCAGGTCATATTTTTTCTGTGCCATAGAACGGGCGAAATCCGCACAGGAAGCAGGAATAACCTTTATTCTGCCGGCAAAAGGCGAAGCCGCTACATTTTCTTCCGCTTGGACACAGGCCTCCTTGTCAATGTCGATCGCATCGATGTCCGCACAGCTCCGTTGGGCGAGCATCAAAGCGATGATGCCGGTCCCGGTTCCTATATCTAATATGTTTTTGCATGAGGCCGTATCTGTCCATGCTCCCAGCAATACGGCGTCTGTTCCGACCTTCATCGCGCATTTGTCATGCCGGATAGTGAACTTTTTGAATTGAAAATAAGGATTTGCCATACATATTTTTATAATGTAAGGTGCAAAAGTAGCTAGAATTGCCTGAAAAGCTGTAACTTTGGCACGTTTATTGTATCAATCTACACAATTGATAGGGAAGAAATATGATGAAAGAAAGAATGAAGAGGTTTGCCGATGAGTCGTATGACGATTTGGATGATAATATTGGGATTGTAATGCCCATCCTGACAGAGTGTGATGTGGATGAGGATTTTACAGAAGGTATAGATAAAGTAGGAAAAGTCGTTCCTATTCTTCCGTTGAGGAATATGGTTCTTTTTCCGGGTGTTGCCATGCCGGTCATTGTCGGCCGGCCTAAGTCTATGCGTCTGATAAAAGAAGCAGTCCAGAAAAAAACACTGATAGGCGTCGTCTGTCAGAAAGAGATGAATACGGAGGATCCGGGTTTTGATGACCTGTATACTACCGGTGTGATCGCTGATATTGTGCGTGTGCTGGAAATGCCAGACGGTACGACAACGGTGATTCTGCAAGGCAAGAAGCGTTTTTCCCTGGATGCCCTGGAAGAAACGGAACCCTATCTGAAAGGAAAGATATCCTTGCTGGAAGATAAGATGCCGGATAAGACCGACCGTGAGTTTGAAGCGCTTATCTCAACGATCAAGGATTTGACAATTAAGATGTTGGGTTCGTTGAGCGAACCGCCCCGCGATCTGATATTTTCCATAAAGAATAATAAGAATGTTCTTTATCTGGTCAATTTCTCCTGTAGCAATATCCCCAGCGGAGCGGAAGAGAAACAGGAACTGCTGTTGATCGGTGCCATGAAGGACCGTGCATACCGCTTGCTGTTTATCCTGAACCGTGAATATCAGCTGGTAGAATTGAAAGCCTCTATCCAGATGAAGACACATGAGGATATCAATCAGCAACAAAGGGAATATTTTCTGCAACAGCAGATCAAGACTATTCAGGAAGAACTGGGTGGAAATATAAATGAACTTGAAATACGGGAGTTACGGGAGAGAGCCTTTAAGAAGAAATGGCCGGCTTCTGTTGCTGAGATATTTGAGAAAGAAGTTCGTAAACTGGAGCGTCTGCATCCGCAATCGCCCGATTTCTCTATCCAGACACAATATGTGCAGACAATTATTAACCTGCCCTGGAATGAATACAGCAAAGATAATTTTAATCTGACACATGCCCAGAAAGTGCTTGACCGCGACCATTACGGACTGGAAAAGGTGAAGGAACGTATCATTGAACATTTGGCTGTCTTGAAGCTGAAAGGTGATATGAAGTCGCCTATCATCTGCCTGTACGGACCTCCGGGAGTGGGTAAAACTTCATTGGGTAAATCTATCGCTGAGGCGCTGCACCGCAAGTATGTGCGTATCTCGTTAGGCGGATTGCATGATGAAGCGGAGATTCGTGGCCATCGCCGGACGTATATCGGTGCGATGAGTGGTCGTATTATCCAGAATATCCAGAAGGCTGGAAGTTCAAATCCTGTATTTATCCTGGATGAGATAGATAAAGTAACGAATGACTTCAAGGGTGATCCGGCTTCCGCCTTGTTGGAAGTATTGGATCCGGAACAGAACTCGACTTTCCACGACAACTATCTGGATATCGACTATGACCTGAGCAAAGTCATGTTTATCGCTACGGCAAACAATCTGAATACGATTTCACAGCCTTTGCTGGATCGTATGGAACTGATCGAAGTGAGCGGATATATTCTGGAAGAAAAAGTGGAGATTGCCGCCCGTCATCTGGTACCGAAGCAACTGGAGGCACATGGTCTCAGCAAAGGTAAGGTAAAACTTCCCAAAAAGACATTGCAGGTAATTATCGAATCATATACCCGTGAAAGCGGTGTGCGTGAGTTGGACAAGAAGATTGCCAAGATCATGCGTAAGTTGGCGCGTAAAGTTGCTTCCGACGAAGCGATCCCGGCACAGATCAAACCGGAGGATCTTCACGAGTATCTGGGAGCGGTTGAATACAGCCGTGATAAATATCAGGGTAATGATTATGCCGGTGTTGTTACCGGGTTGGCGTGGACGGCGGTAGGCGGAGAGATCCTTTTCGTCGAGTCCAGCTTGAGCCGTGGCAAAGGTTCGAAGTTAACTTTGACAGGAAATCTGGGAGATGTGATGAAGGAATCTGCCATGTTGGCACTCGAGTATATCCATGCGCATGCCTCTTTGTTCGGTATTAATGAAGAGTTGTTTGAAAATTGGAATGTTCATATCCACGTTCCCGAGGGAGCCATACCGAAAGACGGGCCCAGTGCTGGTGTGACTATGGTCACTTCGCTTGTCTCCGCTTTTACCCAGCGTAAGGTGAGAAAGAATCTGGCGATGACCGGCGAAATAACATTGCGTGGAAAAGTGCTTCCGGTAGGTGGTATCAAGGAAAAGATTCTGGCAGCCAAACGGGCAGGTATCAAGGAATTGATCCTGTGTAAGGAAAACCAGAAAGATATAGAAGAGATCAAAGCGGATTATGTGAAAGGATTGACTTTCCATTATGTGGAAGATATCCGTCAGGTGATCGACCTGGCTTTGCTGAAAGAGAAGGTAGACAATCCGTTGTTCTGATACATCTGTCTTCTGTCTCCTAAAGACGTTTTGTTTGTTCCATAGTAATGAAACAGTTGTTTCACCCTATAGAAACAGTTGTTTCATTACTATGAAACACTTTTCAGAATAAGATATAAAGGATAAAAAAAACCGGTGCATCCAATAAGGGTGCACCGGTTTTTTTATGACTGATTGTTTCCTATTCAGCTTTTGCTTCAGTAGCGCTTCTATCGATGACTGGTTTGACAACAGTTCTTTGAAGTGATGCTTTGACAGCGCTTCTAATTTTAACAATTGATTTCTTTGGTCCTGGAACTCCGCCTCTAATTAAGATGTAGTTCTTTTCTGCATCAACCTTAA
>OGQF01001110.1_pt1 | contig 20062 bp, 15 predicted proteins | sample 1553141 | NCBI WGS metagenome assembly OGQF01 (sample SAMEA2580005, study PRJEB22360) | human gut metagenome | biome: human gut; feature: human-associated habitat; material: faeces | place: Denmark | collected 2008/2010
GATGTTGCCTCCATGTCAGCGTCCGGAGCATACCGAAGGATATGAAGGTTTCTATCATTTGGTTTCTATTAAAGGAGAGGTGGAATGTGCATCGTCTGAGTATATTATCCGAGACCATTCGCGGGAAAAATTTGAGGCTAAAAAAGAATATATGCAAAAAATAGTCGATCTTTTGAATGCAAAATATGGGGCAGGGGTCATTAAGTTGACATTGAAAGATCAATACTATAATATGCGAGAGCAGGTTGAACCGTATCCGGAAGTGATAGACAAGGCTTTCCAGGCAATGAGCGAGGCTGGTGTGAAACCTATTGTTCGTCCTATTCGTGGCGGTACGGATGGCGCACGCTTGTCTTACATGGGACTGCCTTGCCCGAATTTATTTACCGGGGGTATGAATTTCCATGGTAAATATGAATATTGTTCTTTGAATACGATGGAGAAGGCGATGAATACTATCATTAATTTGATTGTTTTGTGGGGTAAATAATCACAACCTTTTTTAATATGGCAGCCTGTTGAAACTGTAAGGTTTTGACAGGCTGTGTTTTTATAAATTATGAATATGAAAAAAGTCTATGGTTTATACATATTGCTGTTTTTGGGTATGTCCGTGGGATGTCGTATGACGAGCAAAGAGGCTGTGGTGTATGATGTCGGTGTTTCTAAGGAATTAGCTCAATGGCGTAAACAGACAATTGAAAATTTGAAGTATAGATTATCATTTGTCGTTCCTGAAGAGAAGAGCATATCGGTAGCTGGAGAGGTGACTATCGGGTTTGAATTGGAACATTCGCAAGAGGTGGTTTTGGATTTTCGTAATGCAGCAGACAATTTGAAGCATGTGGTAGTTAATGGAGAAGTGTCGAATTATACTTTTAAAAATGAGCACATTATTATTCCTCAGGATGAATTGAAAATCGGACAGAATGAGGTGAACATTCAATTTATTGCTGGCAATCAATCGTTAAATAGAAATGATGAATTTCTATATACTTTATTGGTTCCGGATCGGGCTCGTACGGTTTTCCCGTGTTTTGACCAGCCGGATTTAAAAGCTGAGTTTATACTTTCGTTAAATGTGCCTAATGGTTGGCAGGCTGTTTCAAATACGAATAGAATAGGGCAAGAGACGATGTCGGATGGTTCAAAATGGGTCCATTTTGCTCCGACGGAACCTTTGAGTACCTATCTGTTTTCTTTTGTTGCGGGGAAATTGTCATGTCAAGAATACGCAGAAAAAGGGCGGACAATTGCGGCTTATTATCGTGAAACTGATCCTAAAAAGGTGGCGCAGTTGGATACTATTTTTAAACAGGTGATGTATTCATTGGAGTGGCTTGAAAAATATACAGGAGTACCTTATCCTTTTGCAAAGTATGATTTTATTATTTTACCTGGTTTTCAGTATGGTGGAATGGAACATACGGGAGCAACTTTGTATAATGATACGCAGATGTTTTTAAGTGAAAATGCAACTTTGGATGAGGAATTGAGTCGAGCCAAGTTGATAGCTCATGAAACGACACATATGTGGTTTGGTGACTATGTTACAATGGCTTGGTTTGATGATGTCTGGACAAAGGGGGGCTTTGCAAACTATTTTGCAGCCTGTATTTGTGAACCTCTTTTTCCCAATGTAAATCATTCGTTGAATTGGTTGCGGACATATACGCGGGCTTCGTTGTCGGAAGATCGCACACCTGGTACAAATGCTATAAAACAAGCATTGCCTAACATGAACAATGCCGGGCTTGTATACGGACAGATAATCTACAATAAGGCTCCTATCATGATGAAGAAGATGGTTGACCTTATGGGGGAGGAGTGTTTTCGTAAAGGAATTCAGGAATATGTGCAGACCTTTGCTTATAGCAACGCCACCTGGGAAGAATTGGTGGAAATTATGGGTAAACATACGGATGTTGATTTGAAGGCTTTCAGCCAAGTGTGGGTGCATGAGAAGGGAATGCCACATCTTTATTTTGTGCAAAAAGGTGATGTGCTGAAGATTATACAACAGGACCCATATAAACGCGGATTTACATGGCCACAGAGTTTTGATATCCGGCTTTGTGGCATAGAAGATTCTATATTGAATGTGCAGCTTACTGATACCGTGACACAAATAAAGTTGCCTTTTATTCCTGAGCAAATATTGCCTAATGTGGATGGAAGAGGTTATGGATTGTTTATTCCAGATGCTAAAAGTTTGGCTTGGATGTTATTGAATTGGTATACAATTTCTGATGATACGGAGAGATTAGCTGTTTTGATGACATTGTATGAAAATTACTTGGCCGGTAATATTGCTGATTATGAATGGCTCAATTCTTTGTTTAATGGGATTGTAATAGAGAAAAATCCATTGATAGCCTCATCTGTTGTATCGTATTTTTCAATGCCTTTACAAACATACCAGGGTATGGAACGAACTCTGGCAGAGAAAAAGCTTTTACATATTGCATTGTCGCATGCTCTTGGCTCTTGCCGGACTCAATTGATGCGTGTTTTAATTGCCAATCACGTTTCTCCTATGCTCAGTGAGCAGCTTTATGAGATTTGGAACAAACAAAATAATGAGCAGCTGAATGAAAATGATTATACAACATTGGCATATGAATTGTGTGTACGTTGTCCTGAGAAATGTAATGATATCCTTTCTACGCAAAGGATGCGTATAACGAATCCAGACCGTCTGCGTCAATTTGATTTTATTTCACGTGCAGTGGTTTCAGATACTACTCAATTAGATCTTTTGTTTAATTCTTTGCTGATGGCAGAAAATAGGCGAATTGAGCCGTGGACTGCAATGACATTGAGCTATTTGAATCATTTTAGTCGTGGTGATTATGCTGTAAAGTATATCAGACCTGCTCTGGAGGCTTTGCAAGATGTCCAAAGGACTGGTGATATATTTTTTCCGACAAATTGGACTGTTTCTTTACTTTCACAGCATAGAAGTAAAGCAGCGTGGTTGGAAGTGAATAAATTTCTTAAAGAACATCCTGATTATCCTCAGCTGTTACGTACTAAAATATTACAGGCAGTGTATCCTCTTTATCGTTTGTATGGACGGAATTAGTTTGTAGTTAAATGGGTGTATAAAAAAAAGTCTTCGTTATTTAACGAAGACTTTTTTATACTAGTTGTTCTGAAATTATCCAAGGAAGGATAACAGAATACCGGCAGCAACAGCAGAACCGATAACTCCTGCTACGTTCGGACCCATAGCATGCATTAACAAGAAGTTTCCAGGATTAGCTTCCTGACCTACTGTTTGTGATACACGAGCAGCCATAGGAACGGCAGATACTCCTGCAGAACCAATCAAAGGATTGATTTTGTTCTTCAAGAATAAGTTCATGAATTTTGCCAACAATACGCCACCAGCAGAACCCAAACCAAAAGCAATAACACCGATAACGAGAATTGCTAAAGTCTGGAAGTTCAAGAAAGCTGCTGCTGTTGTAGTAGCACCTACTGAAATTCCTAAGAAAATAGTAGTGATATTCATTAATTCGTTTTGTACAGTCTTGCTTAAACGCTCAACGACTCCACTTTCACGCATCAGGTTTCCTAACATCAAACATCCGATTAGCGGAGCTGCTGACGGTAACAATAAAGATACGAAGATGGTAACAACAATCGGGAATACAATTTTTTCTGTTTTAGATACTTTTCTCAATTGTTTCATTACGATTTCACGCTCTTTTTTCGTTGTTAACGCTTTCATGATAGGAGGCTGGATTACCGGAACCAATGCCATATAAGAATATGCAGCAACGGCAATCGGACCTAACAAGTTAGGAGACAATTTTGAAGTTAAGTAGATGGCTGTAGGACCGTCAGCTCCTCCGATGATACCGATAGAACCTGCTTCTTGGAAATTGAATCCCAGACATAAAGCAGCTAAGAAGGTAGCAAAGATACCAATCTGTGCAGCAGCTCCTAATAAGAAGCTTTTGGGATTAGCCAATAGCGGGCCAAAGTCAGTCATTGCACCTACACCAATAAAGATAATACATGGGTAGATTCCTAATTTAACACCTAAATAGATGTAGTCCAATAATCCAACATTGTTTGCATCTACGAAATTTGCCCAATGTACATGTCCTCCCTCAAATAGTTCAGCATGATACAAACCTGCTCCCGGAAGGTTGGTTAACAACATACCGAATGCGATAGGCAATAATAAAAGCGGTTCGAATTTTTTAACGATAGCGAGGTAAAACAAAATGCAGGCTACAGCAATCATTACCAAGCATAGCCAATTACCATCAACTAAGCGTGCAAAACCCGTATCGTTCATGAATTTCACCATACTCTCGCCCAGAGACATCTCTTCTGCGCTGGCAGTAAATGGTGTAATGAATAGTCCCAGAAAGGCTGCTATTCCTAAAAGATATTTTTTTATTTGTTTCATTGCTAACAAGTTTTACAGTGAAATTATGCCAAATCAATCAGTCTGTCATCCTGTGCAACAGCCTGTCCCGGAGTTACATGAATGGCTTTAACTTGTCCATCCTTGTCTGCCATGATGTTGTTTTCCATCTTCATGGCTTCCATGATAATCAGGATGTCTCCACGTTTCACTTGGTCACCTACTTTCACGTTAATGCTAGAAATAGTTCCTGGTAGCGGTGCTTTGATGCTGGCTCCAGAATTGGATACAGGTGCTGATACGTGAACCTGCTGAGCTGCCGGAGTAGTAGATACTGCATTTTTGCGTGCTACCGGTGCAACTGTTGTATTTTTGCTTTCGTAGGTCACTTCATAAGAAATACCATTTACTTCTACATTTGCTTTCTTATGATCTGTAACATCCACTGTGACATCGAAATCATTTCCGTCTATAGTGATTTTGAATTTATTCATATCGTTGTTTATTATTTACTTGATAACTGTGTTTCTCATGCTGTAAATTTTTGAACTCCACGGAGAGTAGCGTCTTTCTACCTCTTCGATTGTGATTACATGGGGTTCTTCATCGTGAGCGTCAAAATACAAGTGCATAGCCATTGCAATAGCCGCTTGTTCGTGTGGTGTTGGATGTGTATCTGTTGTAACGGCTGCTGCAGGAGCTGCTGCAACTGTTTTTTTCTCACCATTTATAGCACTGGTAAGTTTGGTTTGCAGATTAATAATCCAAATTAACACAATCAACAGCAAAAATACTGTTCCGATTCCAATCCCTGTAACCAAGAGTGCAAAACCCCAGTTAATTGCTAACATCATCATAACTTAAGATTATAAAGGTATATTAGAATGTTTTTTCATTGGGTTGGTTACACGTTTTGTCTGTAATGACTGGAATGCACGAATTACACGGAAACGTGTGTTGCGCGGTTCAATAACGTCATCAATGTAACCATAAGAAGCTGCTTTGTACGGATTAGCGAATGCTGAATTGTACTCTTCTTCCTTCTCTGCAATGAATTTTGCTTTTTCTTCTGGATCTGTGATGGCTGCTACTTCTTTGCCATACAATACTTCAATTGCACCCTTAGCACCCATTACTGCAATCTGAGCAGTAGGCCATGCATAGTTGAAGTCTCCTCTTAATTGTTTACATGACATCACGTCATGAGCACCTCCATAGGATTTACGCAGTGTTACAGTTACTTTTGGCACAGTAGCTTCTCCGTATGCAAACATCAATTTTGCACCATGAGTAATGATTCCGCCATATTCTTGAACGCGTCCAGGCAAGAATCCCGGTACATCTACCAATGTCAAAATAGGAATATTGAAGCAGTCGCAGAAACGTACGAAACGAGCTGCTTTACGAGATGATTCAATATCCAAAACGCCAGCATAGAAGCTTGGTTGGTTGGCAATGACACCTACAGAGCGTCCGCCCATACGGCAGAAACCGACAATGATGTTACGAGCATAGCGTTTGTGAACTTCCAAAAATTTACCATTATCGACAATAGCCTCGATAACTTCCAACATATTGTAAGGTAAGTTTGGATTATCGGGAATCAGGCTGTTCAATTTATCTTCCAAACGGTCAATCGGGTCTTTGCAAACAGTCATTGGTGCCTCTTCCAGATTGTTAGAAGGCAGATAAGACAATAAATCACGAATCAAGCTGATTCCTTCTTCTTCATTTTCTACCATGAAGTGCGATACGCCAGATTTGCTTGAGTGTACTTCAGCACCACCTAAGTCTTCTGTTGTAATATCTTCTCCGGTAACTGTTTTAACAACTTTCGGACCTGTTACGAACATATATGATGTCTGATCTGTCATTAAGATAAAGTCTGTCAATGCAGGAGAATATACAGCTCCACCAGCACAAGGACCGAAAATAGCAGAGATTTGAGGAATAACTCCTGATGCCAAGATGTTGCGTTCAAAAATTTCAGCATATCCTGCCAATGAGTTAACTCCTTCCTGAATACGTGCGCCACCAGAGTCATTCAATCCAATGATAGGAGCACCTACAGTCATGGCTTTGTCCATAACTTTACAGATTTTCTGAGCCAACATTTCAGAAAGGGCACCACCGAAAACTGTGAAATCCTGTGCAAATACAAATACTACTCGTCCGTTTACTGTACCTTGTCCTGTAACAACACCATCTCCTAAAAATTTGGTTTTTTCCATGCCGAAGTTGCTGCAGCGGTGAGTTACAAACATGTCAAATTCTTCGAAGCTGTCTTCATCCAGCAACATGGCGATTCTTTCACGTGCAGTGTATTTGCCTTTTTTGTGCTGAGAGTCAATACGCTTTTCTCCTCCTCCTAATTTAGCTTTGATACGTAAGTCAATCAATTCCTTGACTTTATCTTGATTTGTGGCCATAATATTGAATTGTTGATTTGAAAATATTTAATTATAAAGATGCCCTGAATTGAAAATTCGAAGATGTGAAAATGTAAATTGCCTTTCGTTGGTGGGTATCACATTTTCACATCTTCGCATCATTAAATCTTTAAGTCTTTTTATTTTTTACCGCAAAGTTCAGTTAATACTCTGTTGGTTGATTTCGGATGCAAGAATCCAATCTGCAAATCTTCTGCACCCTTACGCGGAGCTTTGTCAATTAATTGGCATCCTGCTTCTGCAGCTTCATTTAATGCCTGTGCAACATCCTCTACTGCGAACGCCATGTGGTGCATACCGCCTCCGTTTTTCTCTACGAATTTGCCGATAGGACCTTCTGTGTCTGTTGATTCCAGCAATTCAATTTTTGTTTGTCCTACCATAAAGAATGCTGTTTTTACTTTCTGGTCTGCAACTTCTTCCACTGCATAACATTCTAGACCTAAAACTTTTTCATAGAAAGGAATAGCTTCTTCCAAACTCTTAACGGCAATACCGATGTGTTCGATATGTGTTGGTTTCATAATTATAATAAGTTATTAATTAAAGAATATATTTTTAAATTGTTTATTTTCAAATTATTATATTTCAAAAAGCTACTTTCCACACGTTTATTATGATTTCTTAGAATGTCTCTCCTTGAAAATCGTTTCAAAATTACAGATTGTAATTACGATTATCAAGGAAAATCGAAAGTTTATTTACAGTTTCTAATGTTTAGAATGATTTTAAATAATGTTTGGTCTTCAGATGTGTTTTCATTTTTTCGTTAGTCATTTTTGTATTCGAATTCCTTTTGGTTTTTTTTGTGTTACGCTAACTTTTTTCATTGTCCTAAATAGATTGACTTTTAAAGAAGTAAACTTATATTAGTAAGAAATAGCAGAATGCTTTTGATATTTTGTTTTTGTATGTCAAAATTTCTTTTTATCTTGTGACACCTTTTTAAATGACATTTACTAACAAATTAAAGATATGTTTGATAAAAGTGTTTACACAAGCAGACGGGCTCGTTTGAGAGAAAAAATGAGCAATGGATTGGTGCTGATTTTGGGTAATGGTGAAGCACCGGCAAATTACACCGACAATACTTACAAATTCCGCCAGGATAGTTCCTTTCTATATTTTTTTGGCATTAATCAACCTGGTTTTGCCGGAGTGATAGACATTGATAGTGGCGATGAATATATTTTCGGTAATGATGTTGATATGGATGACATTATTTGGATGGGTCCTCAGCCAAGCGTTAAGGATATGGCTGCAGAAGTTGGAGTTGGAAAAACTGCGCCTTTTGCGAATTTGGCAGATTGCTTGAAACAAGCAATCGCAGCAGGGCGTCGGATTCATTTCTTGCCTCCTTATCGCTTCCGTAATAAGATTTTGATAGAAGATTTATTGGGAATACATCATTCTTTGGTAAAAGAATATGCCTCATTGGAGTTAATCAAAGCTGTTGTTTCTTTGCGTTCTGTGAAAGAGGTTTGCGAAATTGAAGAGATTACAAAAGCTTGTAATATCGGTTATGAAATGCATACGGCTGCTATGCGACATTGCAAGCCTGGTGTGAAAGAGCAATATATTGCGGGTGTATTGGAAGGTATCGCAGCGTCTTATGGAAGTGCTGTATCGTTCCCCGTTATTTTATCGCAGAACGGTCAGACATTACATAATCATGATCACAGTCAGATTTTACAAGTAGGGCGTATGATGTTGACTGATGCCGGGGCTGAAAACAACATGAATTATTGTTCGGATTTTACGCGAACGATACCTGTTGGTGGAAAATTCAACAGCCGTCAAAAGGATGTTTATAATGTTGTATTAGCTGCTAATAATAAGGCTATCGAAATTGCAAAGCCTGGTGTGACTTATCAATATGTGCATCTTGAAGTTTGTAAAGTGTTGGCGCAGGGATTGAAAGATTTAGGCTTGATGAAAGGCGATATCAATGAGGCTGTAGCTGCTGGTGCTCATGCTCTTTTTATGCCTCATGGATTGGGACACATGATGGGATTGGATGTTCATGATATGGAAGATCTTGGTCAAATTTATGTGGGTTATGATGATGAAACTCGTCCAATTCAACAGTTTGGCACCTCTTCTTTGCGTATGGGACGCCGTTTGCAGGAAGGTTTTGTGATTACTGATGAACCGGGATGTTATTTTATACCGGCATTGATTGACCAATGGAGAGAACAGGGTATGCACAAAGATTTCTTGAATTATGACAAGATTGAAACATTCAAGGATTTTGGCGGAATACGTCTGGAAGATGATATTTTAATAACTTCTACAGGTTCTCGCTTTTTGGGAGATAAACGTACTCCAATTACGGTAGATGAAGTGGAAGCTATTATGGCTGAATAATTTAAATTGTTTTTAATGAAACGTTCGATTATTATGGTGATGTCTATAATGGTCGAACGTTTTATATGCTCTGATGGATGAGTAATGTAGTTGATGTAGATATTCAATATTGGGAGGCAGACCGCAGGAATGATTACAGGGCTTTTGAAAAATTATTTCATAAGTATTATGCTTCTTTATGTCGTTATGCAGAAGGTTTTTTAGGAGATTCTGCACAAGCGGAAGATGTTGTACAGGATATGTTTACTTATTTTTGGGAACATCGTTTGCAAATAGAACTGGAAAAATCGGTTGCTGCGTGTTTTTATACAGCAGTGCGTCATCGGGCTTTGAGAGGGTTGGAAAATTATGCGCGTCAGCGTAGCCATGATACGAGGTTATTGGAATATATAGAAGATTTGCAAAATACAGACTATTCTGAAGATGAAGAACGTGATATTGAACGTATCAGACAAATCATACAGCAATTGCCGGCACAATGTTTGAAAGTGTTTGTCATGAGTAGTTTGGAAGGGAAAAAGTATACAGAGATTGCAAAAGAATTGTCAATTTCGATAAATACCGTCAAGACTCATATCACTAAAGCTTATCGGATTATCCGTCAAGAAATAGATTCGGATAAAAAAATCTCATTATTTTTTATTTTTTCTGTAAAAACAATCACCCGATTTCGTTAGTTGTGTATCTTAGTACATGAAAACGGAATGATTGTAATGAAACAAAAATTTACAAATAGGGAATTGTTTTGGTTGTGGATTGCTAAAAATAGAATGCAGTCAAGCCAGTATGACAGCATAAGAGGGGGGCAGCGCTTTAATGAAAAAAAACATGATAAGCGTCATCGGATTTTTATGCCGATGGTGGCTGCCGTTATTGTTTTGTTATTTGGGGTTGGTGGTATATTGTTTTGGAGTTTATCTAAACAATCTGCTGTAGTCCCTGTTGTTCAGGAAATAGAGAGAGCTGTCGGGGTTCCGGTGTTGACATTGGCTAATGGTAAGATGATATCTTTAGTTGATGATATCAAGCACCCCATAAGAGAGTCGGATGCTGATGTTTTTGTTGGCGATTCTTCGTCGTTGATGTATGTTGTTGATAAAAAGCAAAAGACAGTAGGAGAAGAGGTTTATAATACTTTATATATACCTAAGGGGGGTGAATATTCTTTGGTATTGGCAGATGGTACACGTGTATGGTTGAACTCGGAAACAACGTTGCGTTATCCTGTGAATTTTATAGGCATGCAGAGAGTTGTGCAACTAGAGGGAGAGGCTTATTTTGAAGTGTCTCCGGATTCTTTACGTCCGTTTTACATTCAAATGAATGGTAATTCAATAAAGGTGTTGGGAACAAGTTTTAATGTTTCTAATTATACTACTGATGGAAGTTGGAATACGACCTTGGCAGAAGGAAAAGTTGAGGTTTGTAGTAGAGGAAAGTTATATACCTTAACTCCAGGAGATCATTTTACAGCTGATATAACGACGGGTGAAGCAAGAATTGTAAGGGTTAATCCTTTACAATATTCTTCTTGGAAAGAGGGGAAGGTGATTTTTCAAGATGAGCGTTTGGAGGATATTATTCGAAAATTGGCCAGGTGGTATGATTTTGAAGTGTTTTATATACATTCAGAGCTTAAGGATTGGCATTTTGGTGGAACAATTAATAAATATAATCCTTTTGATGTTGTGTTGCGTTATTTGGAGCGGACTGCCAATATCCGTTTTGATATACAGGGCAAAACGGTGATGGTGAGTCGCATTGATTAATATTGATAATTCTATATTACTAACTTAAATCTAAAAGTATGAACAAGAAAAATTTGTTTACGTTACTTTGTGTTAGAAACAAAGTAAGACGATGCTTCTTGACTGCAGGGTGGGTGTCATTGATGTGCTTGGCAGGAATATTACCTGTAAGTGCTTCAGCATTCGCACAACAGGAAAAATTGACATTTCAGTCAAGCGAGTTGACTGTTAAAGAAGTATTGGATGTTATTACAGCTCAGTTGCAGTATGATGTGTTTTACAATACAGAATTGCTGAATGTTGGTCGGAAAGTGAAATTTCAAGAAAAAGAGATGCAGATAGATCAGGTCTTGAATTGCATTTTGGGTAATAAATTTAGCTACTCTTTAGAAGGTAAAACAATTGTTATTACTCCCGTGAAGGAGGTTGCTCAGCAGGTTGATAAAATCGTGATAAAGGGAGAGGTTAAAGATAATAGCGGTCAAGTATTACCAGGTGTTACTGTTTTGGTTAAAGGAACACAACTGGGTACGGCAACAGATGCAAAAGGATGTTTTGAGTTGTCGTTACCTAAAATGGAGAATTTGACTTTGCTGTTTTCTTTTATAGGAATGGAAGCAAAAGAAGTTGTTGTTGGTGATCCGTCGAAATTGGTAAAAGTAGTTTTAAAGGAATCTGCAGAGACTTTGAAAGAGGTTGTTGCAACAGGTATTTATACTCGTAAGAAAGAGAGCTTTACCGGTTCTGCAAGTACCTATACAGCTGAAGATTTAAAAACGATGGGTACTCAAAATATTCTGCAAAGTTTGAAAACGTTGGATCCCGCTTTTGCTATTATTGATGATAATTTATATGGTTCGGACCCGAACCGTTTACCCAATATGGAGATACGAGGAAAATCCAGTATGTTAGGTTTGCGAGATGAATTGGAGGCGGATCCCAATCAGCCTTTGTTTATATTGGATGGTTTTGAATCTACTCTGCAGGCAATTAGTGATTTGGATATAAATAGAGTGGCTTCGATTACGATTTTGAAGGATGCGGCATCTACAGCTATTTATGGTTCAAAAGCTGCAAATGGTGTTGTAGTTGTTGAAACAGTTAAGCCACAAGCCGGTAAATTGATGGTTAGCTATAATGGTAATGCTAATTTTACGATACCGGATTTGTCAAGTTATAATTTGATGAATTCCCGTGAAAAGTTGGAGTTTGAGTATTTGGCTGGACGTTATTCTTCCGGAGACAAATTAGTAGATATAAAATTGAAGGAACAGTATTTTGCAAAATTAAAGGAAATTGAAGGAGGCTTGGATACTTATTGGTTGGCAGATCCTTTGCGTGTGGGAGTGAATCACAAACATTCTCTTTATGTACAAGGTGGTGAAGGCAGTTTCTTGTTTGGTTTGGGAGCCGGTTATAATGGAAACAGTGGTGTCATGAAGGATTCTAAACGTGAAATTGTAAGTGGTAATTTGGATTTGATTTATCGTGTTTCTAAATTCCAGTTTAGCAACAAGATGTCTTTTAATTTGACTAAAATGGAAAATCCTGTTGTTCCTTTTAGTGATTATGCCAATGCAAATCCATATTATAAAAAGCAAAACGATGATGGAAGTATAGAAAAATGGTTGGAAAAACAGGATAAACCTAAGCGTGTACGAGCAGCCAATCCTTTGTGGAATGCTAGTCAGAATAGTCGAGATGAGGGAAAATCGCTTACATTCCAAAATTATTTTGTAGCGGAATATATGCCTACAGCAGCTTTTAAGGTAAGAGCTCGTTTTGGTATTACTTATACAAAAGATGATACTGAGAAATTTATATCTCGTGAAGATACACGTTATGATGATGTTAAGGATGATATTAAGAAAGGGGAGTATACCACAACGACCACAGACCAAACTCAGTATGAGGGAGAATTGACATTGACATACGCCAAGGTGTTTGGTAAGCATCAGGTGAATTTAGTTGCCGGAGGTAATTTGTTTGGTAGTACAGCACTGACACAGGGGTATTCTGCTCAAGGATTTCCTGTTGGAGATTTTACTTATCCCTCTTTTGCTAATGGATATCCTGAATATGGAGCTCCTACATTTTATGAAAGTGTTTCTCGTTCCGTAAATTTCTATTTTAATGGCGGCTATTCATTCGATAATCGTTATCAGTTGGATGTCAGCTTGCGTGAAAACGGTTCGTCAGTATTCGGTTCTTCCCGTCGTTTTACCGGTACGTGGTCTGTTGGTTTGGGGTGGAACTTGCATAATGAGGCATTCATAAAGAATAATATTGTTTGGATTGATTTTTTGAAAATCAGAGGTTCAATCGGTAATCCCGGTAACCAAGGATTCGAGTCGTCTAAAACTCTTACTACATTTAATTTCCAATATGGCTCTTCCAATTATTTTGGCATGGGAGCTGCTTTGGCACAATTGGGAAATCCTGATTTGGACTGGCAGATAACTTTAGACAAGAACGTTGGTATTGATATAACTTTATTGAACAAACGGTTGACAGCAACGTTGGATTATTACCACAAAGTAACAGATCCTTTGTTAATCAGTATCAATATGCCTACATCTTCGGGCGTGACAACATACGCAACTAATGCCGGTAAGCAGATATCACAAGGTTTGACAGCTTCTTTGTCCTACTATATTATCCAAAATTTGGATAAACGACTTTCATGGTTGGTTAGGGGAAACTTAAGAACCCAAAAAACGGAACTTGATGAGATTGGTAATAAGTTAAGCAGCTTGAATCAGTATGGAAGGAGCAGAAATACAGTGCGTTACTATGATGGAGCTGACCCTGATGATCTTTGGGCTGTTAAGTCTGCTGGCATTGACCCATCTACCGGTCGTGAATTGTTCTATGACAAAGACGGCAACTATACCTATGATTACAGTTATGACAATGAGGTGATTTGCGGAAATTCACGTCCTGATATTGAAGGTATATTAGGTACTTCATTTGCTTATAAAGGATTCTCTTTCAGTTTGAACTTCCGGTATCAGATGGGAGCCAGTGTATTCAATGAGGCTCTTTATACGAAGGTGGAAAATATATCTGATTCTCAAATTATTTACAATCAAGATAAACGAGCTCTTTATGAAAGATGGCAAAAGCCAGGTGATATCAGAAAATTTAAAAATATAGCGGATGCTTCCAGTACACCGATGTCCAGTCGCTTTATTCAAAAAGAAAATGCTTTGGCATTAGAGTCTATTTATGTAGGTTATGAGTTTTTGGATGGTTGGATTCGTAAGGCTGGTTTGAGTAGTTTAAAAGTTCAGGCTTCAATGCGTGATGTGTTCCGTGCTTCTACGATCAAGTCAGAGCGTGGTACGCTTTATCCATTTGCCCGTACTGTGGAATTAGGACTTTCGTTGAATTTCTAAATGGTGAAATATGAAAACAAAGAATAATTTATTGATATTAGTATTGTTTTTGGGATACTTAATGGTTGGTTGCGATAATTATTTGGACATAACACCTAAAGATAAGCAAACTCAGGAGCAATTGTTTGGCACTCGAAGTGGTTTTTATGCTGCGATTAATGGTGTGTATAATAGGCTTGTTTCTAATTCTCTTTATGGTCGAAATCTTTCTTATGAAATGATTGATTTGATGGCTTTAAGGTATAAACCAATTGCTTCAACAGGAAGTATGATTGCGTCAGCAGCTTGGAACGACTATAGTAATAAGGATTTGAAGTCAACATTGGCTGATGTGTGGTCAACAGCTTATGCGACTATTTTGAATTGTAATGTTATTTTAGATAATCTAGATAATCAAAATGGCGTATTGACAGAAAAAGAGGTTACATTGCTAAGAGGAGAGATGCTGGCATTAAGAGCTTTTCTTCATTTTGATATGTTGCGTTTGTTTGGTCCGGTTTATAGTCAGTCTCAAAAAGAAGCTATCCCTTACAATGAATCTATAAAGATTACTAATTTGCCTTTATTGAGTGCAGAGACTGTGCTTAAGGATAAAATATTGCGGGATATAGAATTGGCTGAAAAAGCTTTAAGTGGAGACCTGGTTATTGAAGAAGGACCTATGGCATCTGCAGCTGAAGATGGGGGGGATGTTTATTTAAGATATAGGCAGTTGCGATTCAATTATTATGCTGTATTAGCATTAAAGGCACGTATATTATTGTATGCTGGCGATAAGTTAAATGCTGGCGAAACAGCAAAAAGATTATTGAATGATTCAAAAGTAAAAGAATTTTTCCCAGCTGTTGATCCTGCAAAATTATTGGGAAATACTCAAACTGCAGACCGTGTGTTTTCGACTGAAGTATTGATGGGTATGTATAAAAATGAGAGATCTGATATTTATACATACAGTTTTGACGCAGAGACTGCGGGAGGTAATTTGTTGCAGCCAAAGGAGAATTATGTGTTGAATGATTTGTTTGCTGGTGAAACAGGAGATTTTCGTTATCAGTCTCAATGGGCGCAAGCGACAAGCGTTGGGGCAGTTGGACTTGTTTTTATCAAATATAAAAAATTGTCATTTCCAAAACCTGATGATGTTCCTTTTTATGCTACTTTTATGCCATTGCTTCGTTTGAGTGAGATGTATTATATTGCAGCAGAATGTGAGAATGAGTTGAGTGATAAATACGATTTTTTAAATCAGATAAGGGATTTAAGGGGTGTTCCTGCATTGCCTGTTGTAAGTGATGAAGATTTTATGGCTCGCTTGCGGACGGAGTATTTAAGAGAATTTTATGGAGAGGGACAGAGCTTTTTCATGTATAAGCGTTTGGAAAGTAGTGTAAGTGCTAAAGAGAATGCATTTTCTAATGCAGGTATGTCTCTAATATTTGAGATACCTTTGCCGGAAGATGAAATACAGAATCGTTAAATACTGAAGTTAATAAATTATGAAAGGAAAAATATTACTAATGCTTATGACAGGAGTTTCGTTGTTTGCATGTAAAGAGGATGATATAATGGAGTTTTCAACAGATGACACAGCTATCTATTTTCAAGGTGGCAATGGATACTCAATGGCTGGTGATGGTTCTGTTATTTACGCAACAAATTATTATTATGTAGATTCTTTGGCAACTTCATTTGCTGGAGCTGGTAAGAATATAAAGTCTGCAATAGTGAATGTCCCTTTGAAGACTATGGGTAAAGTGAGAGATTATTCTCGTCCGGTAAAAGTGGTCTTTGACAAAGAAGCAAGTAGTGCTGTTGAGGGTGTGGATTTTACAGTAGGATTGGATACTTTAGTGATTCCTGCCAATAAGAGTGATGTGAATTTGAAGGTGACTCTTTTGAGAACAGAGTCCTTGTTGACAGAAAAGAAAAGAATTGTATTCAGATTGGAAGAAAATGAGTATTTTAAATTGAATATTAAAAATTTTAAAGCTTCAAGTGATTGGGCTTCTACTGCGGATACTTTGAATGCGCTTAAATTCACGGTTGTTTTTGATGAACAATATACAGAACCGGATTTTTATAGGCGGTATGCAGATGATTATTGGGGTACGTGGACTCCTAAAAAATTTCAGACTCTGAATACAGTCATGGGCTGGACGTTGGAAGACTGGCGGTATGCAGGTTACACTGGTTATAAGATTGTTGCAGGACGTGTTGATTTTGCAACACGTACTTTGCAGAGTCATTTGCAAAAGATGGCTGATGCAGGAACTCCTGTTTTGGAAGCAGATGGTTCTTATATGCAGTTGACTACTAAATATGCAGTTGATTATTCTAAATATGAAAAATAAGTTGGTTATGAAATGTTTAAGATATATTTTACTTCTATTTATGCCATTGTTGTGGTCATGTTTTGAAGATAAAGGTAATTATGATTATGAAGATTTGGGAGATATCGTAATTGAAAATGTTCCGGAACTAATAGAAGCATTGTCTGGTGCAGATAGAATCCAAGTGACTCCTAAAATAACCTCCACTTTGGAAGGCGAGATAAATGATAATAATCCGAATTACGAATTTGTCTATAAGTTTGACAAAACTTCAGGTTCTTTGAATGGAAACTGGGCAGAACCTTGGGTTGTCTTAAATCCAGAGGGTAGTATGAATTTGGATACATTGGCAAATTTTCCTGCCGGAAGTTATATTTGTTATCTTAGTGTAAAAGATATTCGTACAGGTATAGAGACAATAAAAACGTTTGATGTGAAGATTACTTCTTCTGTATATGAAGGGTGGATGGTATTGTGTAATGAAGGAGAAGAAAATCGAATCCGTATGGATATGATTTCAAGAATTTCTGCAGAACGAATGGTGGCTATGCATGATTTGTTGACTAGTTTAGGATTACCCGAAGGACACAATGCGACTCAGATAGCTTTTGCTCCCTCTATATTTTTTGGTAAAGAAGCTATTTATGTAATGGGAGAAACAGGTGCTTATAAAATAAATGCAGAGACCTTTTCTTCTGGAACATCTTGGAATATGAAAGCCACAGATTTTATCTTGTCACCAGATGATGAACCAATCAGTTATGCTGCCTTAAATAATGGATTTCAGTATGATAATACGAATCGTTTTTGTGTGACGACAGCGGGTAATGTTTATGCTATAACTTCAATGACATCTGGAGCAGCATTTGAATTACCGATTAATACTTCTACGAGAGGTGGAAGTGTAGAATATAAGGTCGCTCCTTATATAGGAATTAGTATGTTGCGTCCGGGAAATGCCAATTGTGCTTTAATGTATGATATTGATAATTTGCGATTTGTTGGATGGGCCTATTCTCAAAATGCAGATGCGTTACAGACAATGGCGCCTTTGGAAGATCCCGTAGGTAATAAGTTGTTTAGTTATAAAACAGGTAAGAAATTGGTGTATATGGAAAGTACAAGTTTTTCTGGAGGAGTTGTTTATTCAATATTACAAGATAAAAGCGGAGAGCGTAGTATATATGCAATTAATGCCGGAGGAACTTTTACACAAGAAGCTTATTATGAATAATTGAATGCACCAGACTTTAATCAAGCTACAAAATTTGCCTTTCATTCACAATTCCCTTTTATGTTTTATGCCGTTAAAAATAAAGTTTATCTGTATGATTTGGGAACTGGCACTAATTATCCATTAGAAGGTATTAAATTAGGTGCAGATGAAGAAGTAACCATGCTGAAGTTTAATTTGTATCAACAGCCTTCACTTGATTGGCTGGGTTCGTCAGAAGAATTCTTGGCAAAACAATATAATCTGATTGTTGGTTCATATGATAATGGTGCTGCAGGTGTTAATGGAGGTAAGGTTGGATTTTATAAAATTGATCGGTCATCTCATTCTGTAACTAAGTTGGAAGAGTATGATGGGTTTGCTAAGGTAAAAGATGTTGTGTATCGTGAAAGAAGGAAACAATAATTACTATTAAATTCGATTGTTTAATGTCGTGCGATTCATTCGCACGACATTTTTTTATTGCATTATTTTTCATTCAAATGAAAAACTATTAATTTAGGCGTTTCTATGATGAGATAGTATTGATTATTTAAAATATTGAACCTATGAAGTTTGTTGTTTCAAGCAATACACTGCTGACTCGTTTGCAGGCGGTGAGTAAGGTAATCGGAGGTAAACCGGTGCAGCCTATTTTGGATAATATTCTATTGGTAGCTTCTGAAGGAGCGTTGTTTGCTACTGCTTCTGATAAGGAGACGACTATGGAGGCCAAAATTGAGCTGGATAGTATGGAAGAAGAAGGAAAAATCACTATTCCGGCAAAAATATTGTTGGATATGTTGAAGGAATTTCCGGAACAACCCCTGTCATTCGATATTAATACAGCAAGCAATGAGGTGAAAATCATTTCTGAAAAAGGAGAATTTTCTGTTATGGGAGAAAATGCAGAAGATTATCCGATACAATCTGCTTTAAATGATAATAAAGCTGTTTTTTCAACTAAATGTGGGTTGATGCTGGATGGTATTTTAAAAACCATTTTTGCTACGGCGAATGATGATTTACGTCCGGTTATGAATTGTATCTTGATAGAGATGAATGAAGATAACTTTACATTTGTCGCTTCAGATGCTCACAAATTAGTGCGTTATAAACGTTTTGATGCAAAGAGTGAGTGTGGACAGTTTTCTTTGATTTTGCCTAAGAAACCGGCTTTGATGTTGAAAAATATTCTCCCGAAAGATGATTCGGATTTAAAATTGGCTGTCGGAGACAAAATGGCTCGTTTTGAGTTTGGTGATTATAAGATGACATGCACGCTTGTGGAAGGACGTTTCCCGAATTATAATGCTGTTATTCCTCAGAATAATCCGAAGAAGATTGTAATTGAGAAAAAAGAATTTTATAATTCATTGCGTCGTGTATCTGTAATGGCAAATCAGACAAGCAATTTGGTGAAGTTTGATGTTTCTGAAGACAAGCTCGTTATTTCTGCACAAGATTCTGATTATGCTATGTCCGGACATGAAACATTGGCTTGTCAATATCAGGGCGAAAATATAGCTATCGGGTTTAAATCTCCTTTCGTGTTGGAAATTTTATCTAATATCACATCTGATGATGTCGTTTTGGAATTGTCTGATCCTACTCGTCCGGGATTATTCCTTTCTTATGAAAATAAGGATAATGATGAGGATTTGTTGATGTTGTTAATGCCAATGATGGTTTAGAAAGTATAGTTGATTATGAAATTGAACTTGGCAAATCCGATTGTTTTCTTTGATTTGGAGACAACCGGTATCAATATTGCAAAAGATCGGATTGTTGAGATCTCTGTGTTGAAAGTTTTTCCAAATGGGAAAGAAGAGCAGCGGACAATTCGTGTAAATCCGGGTATGCATATACCGGAAGAGGCGTCTAATGTGCATGGCATCTATGATGATGATGTGAAGGATTGCCCACAGTTCAAGGGAATAGCCAAAGAGTTGGCTCATTATATTGAAGGGTGTGATTTGGGCGGATATAATTCTAACCGTTTTGATATTCCTTTGTTGGCAGAGGAGTTCTTGAGGGCTGATGTCGATTTTGATATGAGTCGTAGGAAATTTGTTGATGTGCAGACAATTTTTCATAAAATGGAGCAGCGCACTTTATCTGCCGCATATAGATTTTATTGTGATAAAAATTTAGAGGATGCACATACGGCAG
>OGQF01001114.1_pt1 | contig 20001 bp, 19 predicted proteins | sample 1553141 | NCBI WGS metagenome assembly OGQF01 (sample SAMEA2580005, study PRJEB22360) | human gut metagenome | biome: human gut; feature: human-associated habitat; material: faeces | place: Denmark | collected 2008/2010
CCCGAGCTTGTGAAAGTTTGGGCTTTGTTGTAAATAAAAACAATTTTTTCAGTTCCGTATCTGAAAAAAGGAGAAAAAACGAAAAGGGTGCGCCATAGACTTATGACACACCCTCATAGTTAATACTCTGTTAGCCGCCTGTAGGCTGCTGAAACCCAAGCAGTCGGATAATACCGCTCTTCTTATTGATGTATGCCAAAGCCTCCGTAGTTTCAGAAACGCTAGCTCCCGTCACTGCCTTACCCGCATGATCAACAACTGGCACCTTTGTTGTACCGGAAGCTGTTCCGCTAGTGTTGGCAGTTCCGTTAACAGTGGTAGAGCCACTATTTGGAGTTACGATTGTGACAGGAAGTGTCGCACTTCCCGCGGCAACTCCTTGATGTATCTTCAAGAGTACAATGCACTCGCAAGGCAAAGCATTGTAGTAGCAAGGATTGATACCATAATCTACACTAGCATCTGTGACCTGCTGAGCATTTGTCTTCAGTTCATAGATACCGCCTACATCAATACGTTTGATTTGGTTTCTCTGACCGATTGGAATAAATGGATTGAATGGATATAAAGGGAACATAGTTACCTCCTTTCCTAACAACCGCATCCTACAGTTGAACGAGAAGCCGCTACATCACCTGCATAAGCTCCCATGGCGGCAGCAGTATAAACGTCCTTGTTGAATACTCCGTACTGAGGGTACTGAACACTGATGGTATTAGGCAACTTGCACTTGATACCAGCCACCTCTGCCTGCAGTGCAGCCAAAGCTGCATTTACTGGTGTGATAACCTGCGCCTGATAAGACTGCAAAGCCTGTGTCTGATGCTCATTGGAAATCTGAGCAAGCAGGGCGCTGTTCTTCTCTCTCAAAGCATCGAGCTTATCCTGCATTGCCTGTGTCTGCATCTGATCCAACTTAGCCAAGACAGACTGATTGTTAGCATCTGCCTTGTCACGGAGCATCAAAGCATTGGCATTTGCCGTATCATTGATGGCGTGGGTCTGCTGACAGATAGACAGCTTGAGGTTGCCATCCATTGCAGTTATGGCGTTGTTGGTCTTGCAGCAGCATTCTGCCAACTGAGTAGCGATGGCATTGTTACCCTGCATGATAGCAGTCAAAATCTGATTAGCATTCATGCCCATCTGATTGCCGAGGTTGCAAATCTGATGACCTAAGCCATTGATTGCAGCCATGACTGCGTCACTTGATGTGTTGAGGGCTGTAGCCAAGCTCTGAACATCAAAACCATTGCGCTGAACTGCCTGCATGATAACGGCAGTATTAGCATCATTGTTAAGCATTGGCACAACACCACCCTGTCCGTTAGAACCCATGCAGCGATTACCTCCGAAGAACCCAATACCATTATTGCCCATAAGGATGAACAAGAGGAGGATTGCAAAGATGTCTTCACCCCAACCATTTCCGTTTCCACGGTTGTTCAAGAGTGCAATAAGACCCGGGTCAACACCCTGTCTCTGCATGAGTGCAGGAAGCATAGCCAAGATTCCATTAGAGCCTGTGCCGCTTGTGCCGCTCTCTGGATTGAACACGTAAGTTTTACTTTCCATATCCCGAATTTTTAATTTAACCTTAATATTTAACTAACACTTTTTGTAACGTTACGTGTGCAAAGTTAGAAAATTGTTTTGAAATAAGCTATAATGCTATCATGGTTTTCGTTAGTGGCTCTAAATCAGTGGTTTATGGTGATAGTAGGTAAACTCATTTTTAATCCTCTTAGAATGGAAGAATTTACTTTGCAAACAAAAAGGGCGACCGCTCATCACGAGTAGTCGCCCTAGTTATCCAAAAATAAATCTTAAAACCTTAATTAAACAACTTTTCTAAGAACATTTCTTTTTCTTCCTCGATATAGATAATAAGTACATAACTATGAGTATAAAGCAGAACCAAAACATCTGCCCCGTTTTTAAGAATATCTTCTGCATACTTGACAGAGATTTCTCTTTTATAGAAGGAGCGTTAATCTTATAGAACTGAGAGGTACCAATCTTTGATAATGAGTCACATCTTTCTCTGTAATATATAAAGCTATCTTTGTATGCTTTATATGTACTGATGGTATCGAGTAGCTTTCTTCGTTCCTTTTCAAATAAATAGTGACTCTCGTAATGAAAACGATCTTCACCAATCTTATTCCCTTGCGCATCATATCGGGTTGCTGTGCTATCTTTTACATAGCTGCTATCTTTTGTAGCCTTTTCTGTTTCTCGCTTTTGGATATGTTTCCATTGCTCGAAGGCATAAGACAATCGGGTAGTGAAGAGGGAATCGAATTTCTTTTCACTCTGCTTGTCTGTGATGAAGGTTTGTGTAGTTACTGCTCTAGGAGTACTGCACCCTAAGACAGAAACAAGCGCAAGACCTACCACTAGGGTAATGGTTGCCCATTTCCAAAATCTTATATCATACCATTTCATCATTTATTCAATTTTAGATTACCATACGTAATGTAGCTAAGTCTGCGAAGCCATCCTTTAAGAAAAACTTTCTGGTCACCGGCTGCAATTCTCTTTAGATAAGCTTTTCTATCTTTCTTGAAGTCTTCGAATAATCTTTCTCCATTGGATTTATTAATGGCATACAGCGTCTTATTACCGATAATACCATCTGCCGTGATACCTAATACAAGTTGTAGATGTTTTACAGCTCTACTAACTCCGCTATTATAAGCGAAGTCTACTAGCATATTGGCTACGCTCTGATCCTGTATTTGGTCTGCCTTGCAAGCATTCCAATAGTTCTGCTTGAAAACTCGATGAAAGTCTTCCTCAGTAAGGCGTTTTACATCTTCCTCGTTAAGGACACCATCACCATTCTTGTCATACCCGACTCTTCTCCAGGTCGCAAGGGTGATGCCGTATTTAGTAGCGCCACCCCTGTCATGCTTATTATTTGTATATTTGTCCGTTTCCCAACTGAGGATAAACGGAACGAGTTTACTAGAATCAGCCATGTTTACTTCTCCTCCTCGCTATAATCATTTCCTTGAATAATGCAGCCAAATACAAGAATGCTTCCTATAATAGCTGCCACCATAATAATCGCTAACATCATATCTTTTCCTCCTTTTCCGTGTAATTTAGATAGTCTGACAAATATGGAATCTTCTCGATAAATTTGAAGCGCATGAGATAATAGAGGAAACTCACTACATACCAAGGAGGGGTATCCTTCTTGAATATCTGTTTCAAGTTCTTCAGAATATTGCATCCATAGAACCACAATACTAGATACGAGATAAAGGAAACACATTGAACGGAACCTTCCATTTGTCCTTTGAATCGCCCGATTGCATATACTGCTGCACAAAGAACGAAGAACACGGTAGCGTGACCGATGCACACAACTGCTTTCTTCAACTCGAAGTTCTCTCCTTTTGCAATCATGCCACTAAGATAACCGAAAATAAAGTTGAGGGTGAAGACGATCATAAGCGAAGACAACTCGCCTTCAATCGGTTTAAGATAGGCGAGGAGTGCAAGAACTACGCCTACAACAATATCTTTAATTCTATCTGCCATACTATAACTATTTGATGATTAAACAATAATGCTGCAAATATACAACAAAATATTTAATCATCAAATAGATTTCGCGAAAAAGTGCAAAACTTTATGCCTTCATATAAACGAATATATATTTTTGAAGAAATATTGTATATAATTTCCTCGAAATATTGTATTTTAAAAAGCATCGAAATTTGGAATTAAAACAAAAATCCCCTATACCACACCAATAGTATAATCGTTATGTATAATTTAAGGCAAAAAGTGCGTATATTTTTCTGGGAAATATGTGTGTGTTTGTCTATATTGTACCAAATAAAAAAGAGAGGCAATCACTTACCTCTCTTACTCTTAATGAAGTGCAGAATATCCCACTTCTTCCAATATCGGGTGTGCCCACGCTTCTTGCATTCTCCGTTCGGGATGTCACCCCTAGCGACCATCCTGTTCAACGTAGCATCAGAAACGTGCAATTTCTCTTTAACCTCCTCGGTAGATAGCATCGGATTGAGCATATCGGGGATGATGTCACACAATCTATCTAGGTCATCATCACTCATACCGCAGGCGGTGATTTTCTCACCATTTCGCTGTTGCTCGTCTGCCTTAAAGCAAGCGTCACTCAGCGACTTCAAAGCAGTACCGAGTATCTTATAATTCAATATCTTTCCCATATTATGCACAGATTTTACGTCCTAACTTAGTTCGATTAATAAACATATCAAAAAATCCGTATATATAAAACATTGCTGTTAATATCATTAGGGTAAAACAAGAATCTACCATATCTTTAGTTGTATACCAACTCCATTCCACGATGTGAGACGCATTCACACCGAAGAAATAAAAGAAGGGAATACGATACCGCCAGCACAGAAAGAAAAATCTGCTCGCCAGTATAAGAACCATAGGCAGAACGTATACCATAAAATATATGTAGAGATAGCAAGGTGCATTCTCCGCATAAGGGATAAACATTTCACGAGGATGCTGAGAGAATTCATAAATGCCGTATGCGTGAAAGCACATAAGCGTGATAGGAACGTACTTGCAAAACCATCTGAAAAATTTCAGAATCCTTCTGCTATACCGATTGCCATGTCTCATCAGCAAATCCATAACCTCACTGACATCTTTGTCTTTCAACCACTTTAATAGGTTGTCTTCGTCTTCTTTATTCATAAGCGTTGATTTAAATTTAATGATGGTGCAAAGATACACTTTTATGTGCAAAATCAACGAAAATGAGAATATTTTTGTGTTAAACTTCATAAAAAAGTAATAACCTGTAAGTTCTGTTACCGGTTTTTGTTACCAAAATTGAAGAAAATGGTAACAGAAACATTGCACTTTCGCTGACATGATAACAGAGCCTATAGAAAAATTCGATGCAACACACTTCCATGACGGACGAGAAAAGAATAAGGCGGTCACCATGTGGTGAACCGCCTTATTCTTTTCCTATCCTTCTAGTAAATCAACAATCTGACCATAACCACCTACAGCCATCACTGGACAGAGTATCTTCTTGATAAGAATAATGTCCTCGGCTTCGATGTCTACGTTCTCAGCATCCTTGCCTATCTTGCAGGCTACCCGATAAGCACGCAGCTTTTCTTCGCCCGATAGCTGAATACTCTGATTGTCTATCACCTCGAAGAGCACCTTACCTACAATATCGCCAATAATCTGTGGCTTGTAGGTTTCCTCTCCGTTCTCGTTCTTTACTGGTGATACTATCACCTCACCCTTCCAATTCTTGAAAGGTACATTGAAATTCTTTTTCATATTTATTTTTGCTTTTATGATTATCTATCCGACCAATTCAAGTCATTTACTCCGCTCCAGAAGATACCACGACCGAAATAGGTTTTATCCTCCTGGCTAGGAATAAGTATTTCTGGGTGTATATATACAAGATTTATTGTTTCTCCACCATGAAGTTGATGCCATCCACCGACATCACTGAAATATATATCATTATTACGGTCATTGGCATTTATTGCCATCCAACGCTTACCTGTTCCTCCAGGTACAAACTCGTAATAATATCTAGCAATTGCTCTAAGAGGACTGAATACTACTATATCAATAGGACATCCGGACAAATTTTCATTAGGACTATACAATGGAATTTTGTATACGGTTTTATTGTCATAAGAAACACGCTCTAGAGGCACAGGTATTCTTTCGCTATCGTATCCGTCAGGATAAACTTGCATAACATCCCCAGATACTACTGCCAATGTACTCCGTCGATGCCCAAAGGCTGAACGACACCATACATTACTAGCATAGAAACGCCAACCCCTTTTCGCAGCAGAATTATATCCTTGATTATAAATATCTGCATCAAATGTTATACGGCCAGAACCATCAAAATATATTGAACCAGCGATTTTATTTCCATCAGAACTAACCGCAGTCAATCTATGAAAAGAGCCTGTCACACTCTTCAGTTCTCCTGCGAATATACCCTTATACGCATATATATAACCATCTTTCGTTACCCTGAATGGCGCATCCTTTGCCAATGCTGCACCAAGCCAAAGCGGACACTTATCATTACCAACTACAGCATCAGCTTTATCGTAATTACCGAAATGACCGACAATAGTTCCGTCCTCGGACTTCGCCCAAAGGTGCTTAACCTCGATTTTATCAGCATCAATAAGGTTAGCATTGAGTTTGCCATCTTGGGCAAAGAGAGCAACTTCATCTTTATTGTATATAGTTACCTTATCGCCCTTAATAGCAACTTGATTTCCGCTAATAACAATACCTGCCGCAGACAAATCCTTAACCAGCTGAGTAAAGTCTGCAAGCTGACCGATACTCATCTCCTTGTTGGTAATGAGCGTAACTTTCTCCCTGAATACCTCTTCATTGTCAGTACGTGCCTTGCGGTTGACACGCTGCGAGGCAAAAAGATGTACTACCTTTTTCATAGGCTATTATCCTCCTTTTAATGAGTACTGATATAATTGTCTATAACATCCGTAGCTACAGCCTTCGCCTTCGTGCGCCATGATTGCATAGCTTCATACTCTGCTTCATGCTCCTTATCATCGGCATCAAGCTTCTTGCCATCCGCAATTTTGGCAAGATTGGCGAAATGGTTATTGATGATAGCTTGCATCTTGTCGGTCGGATAAGCGGATGAGACGATTGCATCAACTATCTTACCTCGCTCCAAAGGATGCTCGATACGGACAACGTGAGCGGCATAAGCCATTCGGGTGTTTTTTTTACCTTCGCTGCTATCCATGCTATTTTCCAACTCAATCTGTTCAACATCGAAATTGATGCGAATAGTATTACCCTCATACTCAATCAGATTAGGTGAGTAATCGAATGTAGACTTTCTAATTTCCATGATAATATCCTTTCTTTTTAAACTTTACACTTATGCTTTTGTTCCTACAATTCTAAAATCAGGGTTTCCACTCTGATTCATTCTACGCAGCTTGCCCATAAATGGGAACTTTTTGTTGTCTGAGCACCATCGCAACTGGTCAACAAGTTTCTTATTGTTAGTAAAGAACTTAAACTTCTGTCCATTTTCCTCAACGCTAACAACATTACTCTTCCCCGATTTATGAACCTTGCTATCTACGTCAAATTCAACATCAAGAAAAACGATAGGTCTTTCAGCGAAGTAGCTTGCGCTCATTCTCTTACCTTCAAACATCTTCTTTCCGTTTGCGTCCCTGTCCTCAATTTCGGGCATATCAAAATCTTCAAAACTATTCATTTTCGTTATCATTCTCCAAAGATTAAAACCATTACAATGCATCAACCACCCTTTATAGCTCATAGCTACTTGGTATCTCCTCATTGGGTCTTTAAGGTTATGCATCTTCTTTTTGAATTTCTCCTTCATGCGCTTTCTTAACATTGTATGATTGAAATAAAATCGGTAACCGACAAAATCAAGGAAATGAGCTTCATCAATTATCTGCATTCCGATATTATCGTGCAACTGCTGGTGCATCACTTCATCAGCATATTTCAATATGAAGTTGATGGCTTTCCATACTTCATTCTTGTTTTTACCCAATATAATGACATCATCACAATATATCTCTACCTTAACATCAAACTTACTACATACCAATCTACACAATATACTCATATAGAAATTGGTAAGTGTCTGAATAGGATATAGACCAATACCTAGACCTTTCGGTAAGGCAAAGATAACTTCATGCAAAAGTCTTCTAACGCCTTTATCGGTAAAGAAATCACACAGAGATTTGTATATCTCACGCTGGTCTACGTTCTCATAGAATTTAACGAAGTCAAGTTTGCAATAGTACAATCTTCCACATGACTTATTCTCGTCTATCCATCGTTCTGTTCTGCGCTTCGCATAAATCATTCCTCTGCCTTTTACACTTGCGCCACTCTCTATATAGAGAGCTCTTATAAGGTGTGGCATCAGAACTTGCATCAAAGCATGCTGCTCAACGTGGTCTGGGTAGTACGGAAGCTTATGAAGCTTTCTTATCTTACCGCAAGGGCATCGTCTCATACAATCGTGCCCTTCGCTAGTCTTGTAAGTTCCATCTATAAGACTTCTCTGTAATCTTAGAAGGTTTCCGTTATAGTCCTTATCGAATATCACCACTCCCTTCTTTCCTTCTTTTCCCTTGCGTGATTTCCTTACCGCAATGTTGAGGTTAGTCATATCACTAACAAGTTCTAATCTGACCTTTCTATGCTTCTTGCGCAGTTTTGCCTTACGCTTATACGCCAGCTCTTGTGCGTCCGTCATTTTTATACTTCAACCAATATTTCAAAAATCGCTTTCCTTATCAATAGGCTTTCTACACTCTCGGCTCACTGGCTTTCGGCACATACGTACAACTGTATCACTTACTTGCGAGAGGGGACTCTGTTGCAGTAGGACATACCCAACTACTCATACCCAACGCCTTTAATCTTCGCTCTGCCAGAATAAATATTCCTCCATCGAGACAGGTTCAATCATGTGCTCTCTCATCCAAAAGCTATCTCGTAGCTTTACGACTTGCGAGGAACAGTGTAAATTATATCGTCATTCTAAAAATAGAAATCTTGTGTAGTAATTCAAGCGAGCGCCGATGTTCGTCCTCGAGTTCGAGAAACCGTTGTTCGAGTTCGCATACGAAAGACCGCATTGCGACCTGTTGTTAGCGTTACCCCCAACGTTCAGCAGCTCCATGATGTATCACCTTTTCTTCACCCACTCCGTGGTTGTAGAAAAACCTTATCGCACGGAATTGGGTTGTTTATATTTTTGTGCTTCTGCGAATCCTATTAAAAGGAGATTTTAACTTTGCAGTTTCAATCTTGCGTTTTATATTATTTTTATTAATTCTCTATTTCTGTCTAGCTCACTAGCAGATGTGCAGCCAACGCTAGGCGTTGTCTCACATCGCCATGAGCTCCGAACCGCTCACGATTGTCGGGTCGCCATAGAAAGCCAAGCGAGCGCCGATGCTCGTCCACGAGGCCGAGAAACCGTCGTACGAGTACGCAGACGAAAGACCGCATAGCGACCCGTAGGTAGCGTAACCCCCAACGTACAGCAGCTCGCCACCTGTCGTAGCCCAGTAGCCATCGCAGTAGTATGTACTATCGCTGCCTCCAACTGCTTGCGGAATTGCATCCCAATATGTACCTAGCGTCTTTCGTGTAATAAACTCTCCATTAGCAGATGATTGAATAGTAAACTTTCGACCATCTGCTGTATTGCTTACTCTATTACCACTATAGACAACAGCGTATCGGGTATCACCATCCATGTAGAAGCGAATGCCTGGGCGGAACTCCCAAAGCTTACCCCATAAGTCCTCGAATCCGAACAACTTAACAGGATATTGGTTACCGAGAGTAGCATCATTATATAGTATCTTTCCACTACCATCTCCGAGAGAGATACATTTACCCATTACAACATTACGGCATGCTTCCAAATTACTATGCTGAAATCCCGAACCGATAACTGATTGGCTATTGAGGTTACCAAAACTTACCTGATACAATGCTTCTATAAGGCATTGAAATCCGTAGTTAGCAAGACCGAATTTAGGACCAAGCTTTTGTGCGCAAGACCAAAAGCTACTCATAGTCCTAGAATGCGATGGTGAAACGTTTGGTCTGGAATGTCCTACACTATTACCATCTACATACATTTCGTAAGCACCTACCCAATTAGGCGAATCGAAAGTCTTGCCACCTGCGATAGGAAACAATCCACCAAATTGCAAGGTCTTGTTATCAGCCTTGAAGTGGCAATCGGGAACATGAACCATCGTCTCATACTTTGACGCATCATCCACCTTTGTTCCGTCAGCAAAGAATTCCCAATTACTAGGGTCTAGCTTAGCAGCATACACCTTACCATTCACAACCTTCATCATATATCCACCCATAGCTCTCTGATACATATCAGCCATGAAAGGCGTTGGCAGAGCGAATTTAGGGTTAGAAGACTGCTCCAATGTGATTGGTGGGTAGAAGATATTGTTACCCATCATTTTCTGAAGGTCTCCGAGACTTAATCTGCGAAGAGATCCATCTACTACAATCAAGAAGGTTTGGTCGGGATTCATTGCCGTCACAAGCTTCTTTTCTGTCAATTTAACACCCATATCTTATATTTTTTAATTATACATATTAATCAATCAACGGATTGCCATCCTCATCAAGCAGGTAATTGCCACCTTCGTCAAGAAGATAGTCGTTGGCAGGTCTCTGTCCGTATTCTATCTGTTCTTCAAGATAATCGCTCTCTACATCGCCAAGACCCGACTCCTCGATTGAGAAGTAGCATGAATCTCCCTCTTGCCAAGACTTACTTGTAACGATATCACCATTAGTTGCTTCGGTATGCCATTGCAATTCTACGATGCGGTTAGGGTATTCAACAACCCTTCCGTTGTACTCCAAAATAGCCTTGTTGCTTCTGTACATCTTACCCCATTCAATATCATTGCATACCATGAACTTAGGCTGGTTGAAAGAAGGATAGAACCTAGAAGCGGAAAATTGGAACTGAGCAACAGCCTTTCCGTCTATTACCGCCTTTATGGTATAATTATTCTTCTCTACAAGTCTAAGGTCAAGCACAATCTCTGATGTGGAGATAGATATAATCTCGTTAGGGCTTGCAGCAGACGAAGCAGACATCTTAGTCGTTCCACGATATAGCTCAACTGTAAATCCGCTTGTAATTCTATCCTTAGACTTATATACATCAATCGAAATGTGACGTTCATACTGATTGCCGTCAAAGCAAGCGTTTCTTGCTTCTGTAGATGCCGATATGATGTTATTAGCAACCTTATACTCGTATAGTGCCAGTTTGTCAAGGAATGGGTTATAGGATATATCGGTATCTTCCCGAATACCCATATCATAGGTATCTGCGCCCTTATCTGCCGTATACAGAGTGATAGGGTCAGCGGTGATATGCAATATAGAGTTCGTTCTGTAATCATATAGGTCAGCTTCGAATTGCAACTGCTGCTTATCGTTACTTAGAAGATTCCTCTTGATAGTGAGTTTGCCACGATTAGTGGTATTGCTCGTATCAATGCTATACTTACCGCTCCAAGCATCAATCTTAGATATATCCTTCCATTCCGTGCCAGTAGAAACCTTCCACATCATATTAGCAAGAGAGATATTCGACTGCTTGCTATCCCATGAGTCATCCTTTGCCGTAGCATTGACTTGTGGATAAGCAACGCATTCGAAACCGCTCTGAGTTCTGTCGGGGAAGAATTTATCACCCGACATGGTCTGCATGAATGGAGACTTAGGCGATGCGCATACTACCGATACAGAGACATCCAGAGGTGCGTATTTTCTATTAGCCTTATTACTTACTATTGGCATAAGCGTTCCTCCTAATCTTCAACTGTTAAATAAGCATCTGCTGACACCGATACACCGATGATGTTTTTGTTCTCATCGATTGTATCAGCATCCCTCACAACGAATCCATCACTGACATTCTTTGCCCAAGTCATTGTCTCCGAGCGTTTATTCTCGATGCTGCCATTGCTATCAGTATAGATGACGAAGGTGACATTGCCAGTTATACTCTTCGGCACTAGTCCTGTCTCGCAGTTGGTAACGATACATCTGAACGTCTGATTACTATCTTCATCAACCTGTCCTACCGAATTAAGAGCAAGCTGATAAATATCAGATATATCATCAATGCTGATACCCGTTCTATATACGGCTGCGCCATCAACAATAAATTCGAGGACGAAGAGCTGGTGACTGTCTACATAGAGTTTGTCCGTGTCTCCTGTCTTGTCTCTGTGTATGGTAATTCCGCTTGCTGGGTTATTATAAGTTCCTGCAAGGTCTGTTCCGCTGCCACGATATAGATTAATAGAATAGGTAGAAACCTCTCCACCTGCTGAGTTGAAGAGCCAAGGTCTGAGGGTAGCTTCTGTCTGTCCCTTGCTTAATACCGTAGTATCTGCTGACACACCTCCGAAATATGATGAGCCACCCAACATAGATACCAATATATCAATGCTTTTCTCCATTGGGTATATGCTAGCTCCCAATACTGCATCACCCGAATATGTAAGAGTATCGGAATCTTGGTTAACCTTAGAAGCGAGGTCTCCGATAATAGAGAGAGAACCATCAGCATGATTTAGTTTGAATCTATTATCAACAGTCGAGGTCTCCAATCCAGTACCACTAGAACTGAATCCTAAATCTTTTCCGTTATAAGCCCATGCGTGATTTGTAAGTGTCACGTTGTTTTTACGTGCAGAGCCAACAGATGGAGTAATGATAGGATGCGTTCCGCTCTCGCTCCAAGTAGGCGACACGGTAAACGTATCAGGGTTCAAACCCTGGAAGAGCGGTACGCCATTTGTTCGGATGCTGAGGGATAGCGTGTCACCCTTCAATGTTCGTCTGACTGCTGCGGTTGCCGAAAGATGAATTTCTTTTCCCATATTTTTAATCTCCTATTTTTTAAACTTTAATATATTCTTGATGAATTTTTCCTGTTGTGGTCGTTGCTGTGAATACAAATTTTGCAGTATCACCCTTGCCCAAATCATCTTCTGTTCCATCATTAGACCAAACAATATCTATTGAGCCATTGAAGTTCTTAACCTTATCCTTAGTCGCCCATGCAGCATCATCTAAGGAATCATCGGTTTTGCGTGTCACCTTCCATGATGCTACTCCGTTTGATACATCCTTATCACCAAGCATTAACTTGCAAGTAATGTTGTGTGTCTCGCCTATAGAGATACCGCTGTAGACAATATCGGTGTATAGGACAACTTGCGGCTTGTATATATTCGTAGTCGCCTTCCAATAAGGTGAATCCTCAGACGGTTCATCGGTCGTGGTCTGTCCTTCTGGAGAAATACAGAGCCATCTTGTGCCAAGCCATGTAACCTCATCATAGTAGCTGTATTCCGTACCTTCCTTCCAATCACCACGATAGACGGGAGTCCAAATCTTTTCTCCATCAACTGTGGTTATGTGGTAGTACTTTGACACGATATTGATGCCGTTGAATCCTACATCGAAGATGGATTTACCTTTGAGGGAGTAGGAGTTAATGCCTCTGTACATGGTGAACGTAGGTGCGGAATCTCCCTCTGTCTCCATCATCAGAAGGTGTTGTCTGCTCTTGTCACTTCTGTTACCCATGAGGACGATGGTATCTCCTACAGAAGGGTTATCCGAGCCTTCCATGCAATTATCCTTCGCTATCTGAATCCATGCGAACTTCTTTCCGTCATAGAGTTCGTGACCTTCGGCATCGGTGATTACCTCGTTCTCGGTTGACACCTTTGTGACAAGTCTCCAGTAGTCCCTGTTGCTGACGTTCTCATAGACACCAGGTGCTATGTTGAATGTCTTACATCTAACTTGGTCTTCCACCTTGAATGAGTTGATTGTTGCGGTTGTTCCATCATCAGCGAGAAGATAGCACTTCCAGCCAATCATTTCATTCGTTGTCTCGCTGAATACCTCCTTTATGTAGCTTATCTTGCCAGCAGCAGGTGAGAGGACGATGTTACCACCAACGTAGCTGAGTTCACGGATGAGCAACGTATTGAAAATTGCCTTACCCCAAACTATCAAGTCCGTGAGAAGCATCTGATACTTTCCATCGCTTCTCTGCTTGATTGCAAATCCACTCTGCTCAGATTCATTGAAATCGAGTGACTTTAAGAGATTCACCAACACACTAGAGAGGATAGCGTTTCCATTTGCGTCAATGCTGTAGGCGTTGTTATTGCCTATGAGAATGCCTTGTAAGAACTTCTGCACCTTTTCCCAAGTGATTGTGCCCTTTGCGGTGTTATCCTGCAGCCTAGATACAAACTCCATCCTAGAACGTCTAGCAGAATAAACGTTACTATCGGATGCGGGAGTGGTATCGTTCATGCCAATGACATAGACACCTCCACCATTACCGCTTCCTGTGCCGCCTATCTGCATTCCATTCACCTTAATGGAGTCAACCTTGTCTTCCAACTTACCCAACCGGCTTGTTGCAGCCTTTTCGCCTACTGTGTACTGAGGGTGGTCGTAAGGAATATCCAAAGGTATCTCCATTCCGATGATACGAGAGTTTCGGTAGTGCTTGCCATCCGCGTCCACATGCGCAAACATATCATTAATCAGCTTTACCTGTTCACCGAGAGGATGATAATCGTATGTTCCATCATTGTAGAACTTGTCACCATCCATCGTGCAGGTGAAGTTTGAGTTGCTGATCATGGTCTTCTGATAGTACTGCTTCGCTCTATCGAACAGAGATAACTGAGCAGTAGGGATGAGGTCCGTATCTGCAATTTTGGTTGCGTCCCAGTTGTAGAGGAAGAACTTATCACCTACCTTCGGGCACATGACACTATCGGGGAGTGTTCTTCCGTAGGTGTCGTTAGCCACTATCTCGAAAAAGTTCTCTTTGTCTATAATCTTGAAACTAACATCGAACTCCATACCCATGAGGGCACCGCTAGTGAACTTGATACCTAGAGTGAGGTTGCTCTTTATCCAACTAGCTTCAAAGCTTTCAGCGAAGGAGTCCGTTGAACCAACCTGCCAAAACGTCTGTGTAGTCTTAGTTCCATCATCGTTATCAACAGTGCTATCGTAGGTCTTGATTCTGCTCACACTGCATTCAACCTTCGGGTATTCGTCCTCGAACATCACGACACCTTCGATAGCCTGCTTGTCGTTCTTCACGACATTCACATTCTCCAGGTAACCATCCTTGGCGTAGAAACCATCACTATCCACTTCCTTGTTTGGAAGCATGAGGTAATCGGTAGCTACACCATCGGTGGTGACGTCCGCATCGGCACCAGTGAAATATCCCTTCGGAATATTTCTGTCTGAGCCGAATGCGTACAGTCTTGTGATATAAGTTGACTTAGATTCCGAATAGGACATAGACAGAACATTAACATCTTGTTCGAATGTTGTCTGCCCTTCCATTTCGCAATATCCAAGGTATATAATAGAGCCATCTATCCACCACTCGCAGTTGAGTGCGTCTTCGGAACAGATGGCGTTGAGAGCATCGAGAATACTGATAGAGCCGTACTCGATCAAGAATCTCTTCTGAACATCGAAAGCCTTGTTGTTGTACGTAGTGTAGTCCACAGAGAACTCCTTGCCATTGTACGTAAGCCCTAGTGCCTTTAGGTTGCCGAGGATAACGTTCATGTGTACCCCTACCGTAGTGGTGAGGTTAAAGGAGGTCTCGTTTGCTCCGTGCTGAGGGCGATACTTGCAAATCTTATTCTTCCAAGACATATAGTAGGCATCCATCTGCATTTCGTAGTCGTAGCCATCACTATCATTGTGCTTAGGGAAGTATGATGATGTAAGCTCAAAGTAACCGAAGTCGGGAATCTCCACGGAATCACCAATCTCGAAATAGACTGGCGTTGCCGTAGTGAACTTCAAGATGATGTAGTGGTGGTCCATGAGCTGATATGACAGCTTAGAACCCTCACCGAAGTCCTCTAGTGTGAAGAATACCTTGTTATTTCTCTTAATCTGAATCATGAGCTTGCGTATTTACTTGTTTCACCTCTGTCACTAGGGTCTGGCTCGTTGAGCTTTAGGCTGAACTTAGCCATTTCCCGAATGAACTGACTGAATTGAGTGCAGGAGAGATAGATGCACCGATACCACACATTAGGCTGGAATCGGGTGCGGATAACCAACTCTCCCTTGGCAAGAACCTCCTCGCAGAACCTAGCATAGTTCATCATGAACGTATCTGAGTCCTTGGCGGTCATATTGAACGGCAGCGTTATCTCCCTCTCATCCAATCTAGGATTGTGCTTGATAACTGACTTCCCGTCCTTTGAGCGATATTTGTTGCTGATGAACTCCTTGTTTGGTGCAGGGGTCATGAGCGCACTGAGGGCAGTTTCGTCTAAGAATATGCCCCACGTAAGATAGGCATCCTTGCCATTGATATAAAGTTGACCATTAAGCATAACTATTTAATCATTAAATAACCTCATAGGCTTCGCTGTGAGCCGCTTTTTCTATTGTTGAGTATAGTTGTAAGGGTTGACGAGCGAAAAGCCTATAGAGGTCAAATATCCTTTAATCTTCTGTTCATGTCATCCAGCTTGGCTCCGAAGTCATTATAGGTAAGCTTTGAATACTTCACGATGTCTTCGAGGTAGCTGTTTGTCATAATCATCATGTTTCTAATCTCCAATACTGCGCCATTGGTTGAGATACCGAGTGTAACGATGCTCTCCATCTGTGATATGGTGGTAGTCATGTTCTGAGCGATGGACTCTCCTGCTATCTGTAGAGCGGTGAAGCGCCCATTCAGTTCGTCTGCGGTATCTTGCCCCATAGATGCCCATCCTCCGCTTGTTGCGGTCTGTGATGAGGATGAGGAACCAGTGTAGCCTGTCACCTTTGCCCACTCGTCACGTCTCTTCAATCCTTCCTGGACTATATCATCGTAACGCTTGTTGAATGCTTCTATGTCTGTTTCGGTAAGCTTGCCATCGTTGTCCTTGATAGCCTTCGCCCAATCATCATAGAGCTTCTTCAAGTCTCCGTTGATAAGGTCTTCCATAGAGTAGGAGAGAAGAGCCTTCTGCATCATTTCAGCGAAATCGTCTGAAAAGTCCTGCGCTGACTTGCTCATATCCATAAGGTCTGACACGAAGCTATCCTTCATGCTGTCAAAGGAAATCTGCGTAAGGCTTTCATTCAGCTTGTCTGATAACTCATCCAGCTTGCCCGCTTGGTCTATGTAGTCATTCAACTTCTCCGTCAGACGCCCACCATAATTACCCTTTCCAGTTTTCTCGATATGCTCCCAGATGGCAACGTTGCCACGAAGGAGCTTCATCTCTTCTGGGCTGAGGGAGAAGAGGTCGCCATTGAAGTCTGATTTGACGTTCTTCTTGATCCAATCCATCTCATCACTACCGAAGCCACCCCAATAGCGATTCCATGAGCCGTGCGAACCGTGATAGCTTGCCTGCGCTTTTGCGATGTCTAGGTAGTTCTGATTAGTCTCCTGCTGATTCTTGTAGGCTTGCTCGTAGTATGAGGTTGCCTTGGAACCATAGGAGTTTTCCATTGCGTCAGTCAAATCCTCGATGGATTGCTGCAAGAGGGTATTTCTGTCCGTCAGTCTTTCGATGGTATCATTGACCTTCTTTGCATTTCCATCTACACCGAACAGACTATTAAAGCCACCGAATGAAAGCGTGTTGAGGATATGCGAAACGTTGTTTCCGATACTCTTCAATGGCTTCATCACGATGTCACCCGATAGAGCATCATCAAGAATGCCCGTTACCGCGCCAAAGACCGTGTCCATGAGGTTGCTGATGAGTGTTCCGAAGCCATCTTTCAGAATATCGAGGATGCCGAGTATTGCGGAGATTATTTCACCTGCCATACCGCTATCCCCTAAAGCTTTCGTCAGAGATTTGGCTGCGTCACTATCTTTACCGAGCAACCCTTGGATGCTCTTTGCAAGCGTGTTGGCAACGTCCTTCTGCATAGAGCCACCGAAAAGCTTGTCAAGCCCTAGGATAGAGTTTCCTATGCCTTTTAGCGACCCCGATGTAAGACCCTGCAATCCATTTTCAAGCTGCTGAAACTGAGAAACTGCCTTCTGTGCAGATGTCTGCAAGTCTGATGATGCCTTCTGAACTGATGAACCGAACTCCAAAACGTTGTTAGATGCGGTAGCAAGTACGCCCTGCGCTCTAGAAAGGTTGGCTTCAGCCTTGTTGATACTTGTCTTGTCACCGCTCTTCTTAGCCTTGGCGAGGTCTTCCTGCGCTTTGGTAACGGCTTTCGTGGCTTCAATCTCTTTCTCTTGTGCGTCAATATAGCCCTGCATGGCTGACTGATAGGAGTTGATATCGTCAGAGACTTTCTTGAAGATGTCGCTATCCCAGATGGTGGCAGAGCCTTGTAACTTGGAGATAAGTTCCTGTATGGTCTTCTGCTCATTAACATCTGTTGTGCTCTTGGACAGCTCTTGCAGCTTCTCAATGGTAGGCTCCAGTTGGTCCTTGAACATAGCACCGAAATCTCCGAAGACGCTTCCCCAATCGATGTTCTGTCTGATGGCATTTATCTCGATGGTTTGGAGGTCCTTCTTTCTCTGCTGCTGAAGGGAGAGCTTCTCGCCTTTCGTCTGAGCCTTGGCAATCTTCTCTTCGTACTCCTCGGCAATGGCTTGCTTTTGCTGATAGAGTGAACCATACTCCTTCAAGTAGTCGCGCATAGAGGTAAGGGCTTCCCTGTTTACCTCATCAAGTTTCTTGTTGTACTCTTGGGTAGCGAGGTCTCTAGCCTTATTGAGGGCATTGGACTGAGCAGAGGTAAGGGTTACTTTCTTGCCAGCTTCCTTGTTTTTCTTCTTGAACTCTGCTTCCTGCTTGTCAATCTCGGCTTTGCGCTTGGCATAGTCGTTCTTGATTTGAGCAAGTTTCTTCTCCGTGCCTTCCTGCATGAGGGAGATAGTTTCATCTGTATTTTTCTGCTGCAAAGTCTTCAAGCGGTTGTTTAAATCCTCTTGAGCCTTGATAGTCTTGTTCTCTTCCTTGATGCGATTCTTATGTGCCGTTGCTACTGTCTTTGCCGCTCTTCCACTTACATCACCACCTAGTTTCGAGTAGGCATCCTTGGCTGCTTTCAAGTTTTGGGTGGCGGTTTCGTACTGAGCGGCGGTGTATTTGCTCTTATTTCTCTCCATAGCAGCAACCCTCCTCTTGGCTGCGTTATATTCACGCTGCGTCCTGTTGTAAGCTTGCTGATAGGTTTCCGTAGAACCATTGTTAGCCAACGCTTGTGCTCTTTTTTTTGCTTGGTTGAGGGATTGTTTGGCTGTATTCCATTGAGCCTTGAAAATCAAAGGAATGGTCGTTGCGCCTGTGACCGCCCAATTCCGCTTCATAGTTAAGAGGTTGTTTAGAACCTTTGTTTTCTCAGACTCCTGCATGCGGAGATTCAGATCAGCAGGATTGTTCTTGATGTCTTCTCGAAGACCTGCTATCTCTTTCTGAGCCTTATTGATGAACGCATCCAATCTACTCTCACCTGTGGCGTAGTTGATGGTTTCGTTGGCAGCTTGCCAATCGTTAGCCAGATTGATTGCTTCGTCATAGAAGTCAAAGATTTCTTGACGTACACTTTCGTTCTCCTGTGCTTCTTGCAAGCGAACTTCGATAGGCTTTGCGTTCTCGGCTGCTTGGTCTCGAAGTTGGATGATATTGGAAAGCTTTTCTTCTGCTTGATCAAGGTCTGCTTGGACTTGGCTTATCTGTGATGAGATAGCGATGCTACCTTGACCGCCATTGGCTGCGTCTGCTCTGAGTTGCATTTGAAGCTCCTCAACCTTCTTTCGATACTTCTCAACTTCCTCAACTGCCTTGTCGTACTTCAACTCATCCATGCTCTCGGCAACTTCCTTCTGCGTCTTAGCAAAATCGGCAGATGCAAGTTGAGCTTGTGAGTATTGCTCCGTTAACTGAGGTGCGAGGTTGGAGAGTTTTTGGTAAGCTTCTGCCTTCTCGTATTCTGTAGCTGTCTCAGACTGAATAGTTCTGATAAGGCTTTCGATATTCTGCTGACGTTCCTTGACCTTGTTATCAAACTCATCCCATGCTTCATTGGATTTCCTTACTGCCGTTTCATGTGCCGTTTCTGCGGTAGCTAGCTTATATACGGCATAGGTTACTGCTGCGATGGTGGCAGCTATCCAAAAAAGAGGACTTGAGAACATAGAAGCATTCCATGCGTCCTGTGCCCTTTTGCAGAGAATGGTGACCTGTGCCCATATTCCTTTGGCTGCGGTGTCTCTAGCGGTAGCTGCGGTATTCAAACCTTGGGATGCGGTGTTAGCCGCATTGGCTGGCGGGTTTTCTTTTTTTGGTGGGGGGGGGGGGGTTCTCAGGAAAT
>OGQF01001118.1_pt1 | contig 19972 bp, 16 predicted proteins | sample 1553141 | NCBI WGS metagenome assembly OGQF01 (sample SAMEA2580005, study PRJEB22360) | human gut metagenome | biome: human gut; feature: human-associated habitat; material: faeces | place: Denmark | collected 2008/2010
ATGAAGCTCCGCCGATTAAACCACCGTCAACATTCGGCTGTGAAAACAGTTCGTCTGCATTTTTTGCATTGCAGCTTCCGCCATAAAGAATGGTGGTGTCGTTTGCTGCAGTTTCTCCATATTTTGCAGCGATTGTTTCGCGGATAAACTTATGCATCTCTTCTGCCTGTGCGGAAGTGGCTGTTTTGCCGGTTCCGATAGCCCATACCGGTTCGTATGCAATCACTACGTGAGCAAATTGTTCTGCCGACAGATTGAACAAGCCGTTGCTCAACTGTGCTTTTACTACATCAAAATGTTTTTCTGCTTCTCTTTCTGCCAATACTTCACCTACGCAGAAAATGATTTCCAGGTTGTTTTCCAATGCGCGCTCTACTTTTTTCACCAGAATTTCGTCAGTCTCTCCATAGTAGCTTCTTCTTTCTGAGTGACCTAAGATAACGTATTTACAGCCGGTTGAAGCAACCATTGCAGCAGAAACTTCGCCTGTATAGGCTCCTGATACTTCGGTTGCGCAGTTCTGTGCAGATACGGCAATCGCATCAGCCACTTTGTTCACTTCGCTCAAGTGGATAAAGGGAGTGCCAACTACTACAGTTACATGCTTTGGAGCCAATGCTTTCACACGGTCGTTTACTTCCTGTGCCAATGCTACGCCTTCTTGAAGGGTTTTGTTCATTTTCCAGTTTCCGGCAACAATTTTCTTTCTCATGATTAATGCTTTAAAGTGTGTAATATTAATTTATTTGTTTAATGCCTCTTATTGTATTTTTTGGCTAAATAAAATCCCAGACAAGCAAGTGCTCCCAGGATAAAAGTATATATCAATAGTCGGTTGGCATCAGCCTGTTGTTTGCTTAGACTGTATGCCAGCAAGTCTTTGTCTTGTAATTCCTCAATGTCCGGTAAATCTCGGTGTCCCCATTTGTTGATTACTGTTCCCTGCTGTAGAAGCACCAGTCCGGGATTCGAACGGACGACTGTCTTTAATTGGGTTTCGTCAGCGGTGCAGAAATCGTAATTCACTGCATGTTTGTCTTTGTATTGCCGGATATCATCATCAACCGAGGCTGTCAGACCGTAAAAGCGAATGCCTTTTTCTTGTGCATAGGCGGCCAGTCTGTTTAGTTGCTGTTGGTTGATTGGATTGGATTGGTTGATATCATAGGTTATGGCTAAAAATGTATAACCGTTGTCTGTCAAAACTTCTTCTGTGATATCGCCCGTTTCCGGATGTTCGATGGTGAAATCGTGAATAGGAGTCTTGTACCCCTCTTTTACGAGTTTTTCAAAAGTGTTCGCATATTCCCAGTTTAGTGTATCTTGCCAGGGATAATTTGCTTCTGTAAAATCTTTCAGCTCGCCGGTTTTCCTGTTTCTATATTGCAGGGTAATTTCATATTCATCGTGTGGGGCTCCGGGAGGAGGAGTCATGCCTTCCGTGATGTTGTTGCCGATGGCATACGGACGGAAATCAATCAGGGGCAGATGTCTGTAGCAATAAAATTCAACGCTCAGCATGCCTGCAATGCCCAATATAATGAGTATGCTTTGTTCCAGCACATTGAAGATGGAGCGAAATTTGTCCCTGTTCAAAAAAATACCCAATGTCAACACGAGCAATATCAGGTTCTTCCAGAAAGTTTCCCAATTTGTCAGTGTTAAGGCATCTCCGAAACAACCACAGTCTGACACCGGATTTTTGATTGCCAGAATCAAGGTTAGCGGTGTCATCACTGCCATGAAAACGAGCACGCCCCAAGAGGCTGTCTTTGTCTTGATATTGAGAAGCAGACAAATGCCGACAATGAATTCAAACAATGCCAGTATAAAGGAAAAGAACAGGGCGCAACCGTTCATCCAGCTCATGTGAAAAGCATTGAAATAATCGATGAACTTGTAGTAGGAACCCAGCGGGTCGATTCCTTTGACAAAACCGGAGTAGATAAAGAGCACTCCGGTTAATATGCGGCAGATGTTTCTTATGAAATTCATTCTAATTCTATCGGGAAAGTTTTGCTTAATTCACTTCGTTTTCCACAGTCAGACGGATAAGGGCGAATACGGCATAATTAATCATGTCGTTATAGTTTGCATCGATACCTTCCGAAATCAAGGTGGTGCCTTCGTGGTCTTCAATTTGTTTTGTGCGATTGATTTTCATCAATATCAGGTCGGTATACGAACTGATACGCATATGTCGCCAAGCTTCTCCATAATCGTGGTTTTTGTTGAGCATCAGAGTCTTGGCTTGTTGAAAATAGGTATCGTAGAGTGCCTTTATTTTTTCATGGTCTTCATCGGTCTCCTCACCTCTGCCCAACTCCAGCTGTATCAGCCCCATGATGGAGTAGTTGATGATGCCGATAAATTCCGGCACAACTCCTTCATTCACCTTGCATACACCCTTCTCTTCGATACTGCGTATGCGGTTGGCTTTGATATATATCTGGTCTGTCAGAGAGGTGGGTCTCAATATGCGCCAGGCTGTACCATAGTCTTGCATCTTTTTCAGGAAGATGTCCCGGCAGGTTTCGATTACTAAATCATATTCTTGTGCTGTATCCGGCATGGCTTTGAAATATAAAAACTAGTTGTAATTTTGATACCGCAAATTTATGCAAAAAAAGCAATAAAGAAAAGGAAAAAGTAAAGCCATGAAAACAATAACATTAAATAAGAAATCTCTTGATTTTTCCACTCCGGTCGTGATGGGAATTTTGAATGTGACACCGGACTCATTTTATGATGGCGGCAAATATGTCAGCGAAGTGAAGGTAATCGAACGTATTCACCAGATTGTGGAGGAGGGTGCAGGCATCATAGACGTAGGAGCTTATTCCACTCGTCCTGGAGCTGCTTTTGTCGATGAAAAGGAGGAGCTGGCACGTTTGGCATGGGCGGTTGAGCTTGTGAGGAAGTACTATCCGGATGTGGTGGTGTCCATCGATACCTTTCGCTCTGCCGTGGCGCGCGAAATAATCGATTGTCTGGGAGATGTCATTGTCAATGATATTTCCGGAGGAACGATGGATGACGGCATGTTTGATTTTGTTGCCCAATCGGGTGTTCCGTATATCATGATGCATATTCAGGGTACGCCGCAGACCATGCAGTTGAATCCGGTCTATGAGAATGTTGTAAAAGATGTTCGTAAATTCTTTACCGACAGGATTGCCATGCTCAACGAGGCTGGTTTTGACAATATCATCCTTGACCCCGGTTTCGGTTTCGGCAAGACCCTCGACCATAATTACGAACTGATGGATGGTATGGATTCTTATTTGGACTTGGAATATCCGATTTTGGTAGGTATTTCCAGAAAAACAATGATTTACAAATTGATTGGTGGCACGGCTAACGAGGCATTGAACGGTACAACCGTATTGAACACCCTTGCTTTATTGAAAGGGGCATCCATCCTTCGGGTGCATGATGTGCGGGAGGCAGTGGAAGCCGTGAAAATCACTGAAAAGATGAGAAGACGATAACAGATAAAAGGGCTGGCGGCTATTTGCCTGCCATGCCCTTGATATCTTTCAAAACCGGCAACATGGTTTGCCATAGTACAATTCCCACGGTTACTGCGATATTGAATGAATGCTTCGTCCCGAATTGAGGGATTTCGATGCAATTGTCCGAAGCATCGATTACTTCCTGTTGCACGCCTTTCACCTCGTTGCCGAACACCAATGCATATTTCCCCTGCATATTGATGTGGAAATCCTCCAGTGAAGTGGTGTTTTCCGCCTGTTCAATGGAATATATCTGGTATCCCTCTTCCTTTAATCGATGGATGACACTCAGCGTGTCTTTTTGATATTCCCAGTCTACGGCATCCTCTGCACCCAGGGCTGTTTTGTGTACCTCCCGGTTTTCGGGGGTGGAGGTGATGCCGCATAGATAGATTTTTTCGATGCGGAAAGCATCGGATGTGCGGAATACCGAGCCCACATTGTTCTGGCTGCGGATATTGTCCAATACAATCACCACGGGCAACTTCTCGGCCTGTTTGAATTGCTCGGTGCTGATTCTGTGCAATTCTTCGTTTTGTAATTTGCGAAAGTTTTCCATATTCCAGTTATTTGGTTTCCACCAATTCGCCCATCAGGGTGGCAGAAGTACAATCTTTTACTTTGACATGAACTAGCGAGCCGACCTGGATGTCTTTAGCCGGGAATACAATCACCTTGTTCTGGCTGCTGCGACCGAACATCTCGTCCTGGCTTTTTTTGGAAACACCCTCTACCAGCACTTCGAAAGTCTTGCCGATATCCCGGCGATTGCTTTCAAGCGACCAGCCTACCTGCAGGTCGATTAATTCTTGCAGACGGCGGCCTTTGGTCTCTTCGTCTATGTTGTCCGGCAAGCTCTTGGAGGCTTTGGTACCGGGACGTTCGGAATATTTGAACATATAGGCCAGATCGAAACCGACTTCTTTCATTAAGGCAAGAGTCTGTTGGTAGTCTTCTTCGCTTTCGTTGTGGAAGCCGACAAATACGTCTGTCGAGATGCCGCAATCCGGGATGATGCGGCGGATGGCTGCTATCCGGTCCAGATACCATTCGCGGGTATATTTACGGTTCATGTCTTTTAAGACGGAGTTGCTGCCCGATTGCACTGGCAGATGGATGGATCTGCAGATATTCGGATAGCGTGCGATGGTCTCCAGGGTTTCGTCGCTCATGTCTTTGGGGTGTGACGTTGCAAAGCGGATGCGCATATTGGGAACGGTGCATGCCACACGCTCCAGCAATGCCGGGAAGTTCATTTCCGTGTTTTCGTCTTTGTATAGGTATGAATTGACATTCTGTCCCAAAAGGGTTACCTCCTTGTAGCCTCTGCGTTGCAGGTCGATAACTTCTGCAACGATGCTGTGCGGACTGCGGCTGCGTTCCCGTCCGCGGGTGTATGGCACAATGCAGTAGGTACAGAAGTTGTTGCAGCCGCGCATGATTGAAACGAAACCTGAAATGGAGGTCTCGTCTATACGCGACGGACAGATATCTTTGTATGTTTCGGTCGTCGACAGCTCGATGTTGATGGCTTTTTCTCCTTTTTCTGCTTTTTCAATCAAAAGAGGCAGATCCATATAGGCATCCGGACCCACAACGATGTTTACGTTTTTCTCTTCTTCAAACAGTTTCTCTCCCAGTCTTTCTGCCATGCAGCCCATGATTCCTACCAGCAGATGCGGATTGTGCTTGCGGATTTCGGAAAATCCCTGTACGCGACCGCGTACACGCTGTTCTGCATTTTCGCGAACAGAGCAAGTGTTTACCAGAATGACGTCTGCATCATTTTTGTCCTTCACATGTTCCAGTCCATGAGCTGTCAGAATAGCAGCCACTACTTCGCTGTCTGCCACATTCATCTGGCAGCCGTAAGTCTCGATATAGAATTTTTTTGCCATATAATCTAAGGATTCCTTCTTTTTAGGTAAAATAAAACATCGGATCTCTAATATAGAAATCCGATGCAAAAATAATATTTTCAATTGAGTTAGAAACGGATTCCGAAAGTTATCCGTGCCTCATTGGTTTTTAATTTGTTTTGTGTCGGTTGCGATACGATATCCAGAGAGGGGTCTTCTGCATCATAATAGGAGTAGAAAACAGTCTCGTTTTTGGTCCAGCGATGCACGAATGCTGCATCACAGTAGAATGCCCCGAAATTAAGACCGATACCCGTAGACCATGATTGGATGCGGTTGTATGATTTGTCTGCCTCGTAATACGGACTGTCCCAGAAACTGTATCCGCCCCGGAGGCTTACAATGCTGTTTGCCCGGAATTCTGCTCCGGTCCGGAAATTGTGGGTCGGACGCAGATAGAGCTGTATGGCATCGTTCTCTCCCCGATAGCTGTATCCGTCCGAGGCATTCTCAAGATGGGCGTTGGTGTATTTGATGAACTCGTAATCGGCACTGATGATGGCCTTTTGTCCGAGTACGGTCGCTAGTCCTACGGAGGCTCTCCAAGGTGTGCGCATGTCAAAGTCTATGTCCATTTCATAGCTGGGAGTCCAGAAGTTATATGCTTCTTCTCCTTTTGGAGGGGTGATGAAGTAGGAGTCCATAGCGGTACTCATGGTATAGTTCATGCTGTACCACGTCGGAGAATGGATGGCGGCACCGATGCGCAATTCCGGTATCGGGCGGTAGATGATTCCCAGTTTGATGTTGGTACCTACGCCGTTCATCTTTTTGTATTCTAAAAAGTTGTAGTAGTCCAGCCCCGAGGGGGAGTTGACATCCGGAGCTTCCTGGAATTGCGAAGTCATTTTATAGTAAATGCTCTGGATGCCTATACTTGCACCGATGTATAGTTTATCCAGGAAATTGGTCCCGAAGGCAAGGGTATATTCTCCCTGATAGCCTTTTTCTTCTATGTCTTTCACCTGCGATACATCCTCATCGGCTCCCAGGATGGAATAATAGTAGCCGGTTTTAGGATCCCGGTTAATCAGATAGGCGTCGTATGCCAGACCGGTGGTATATCCGTCCAGGTTGTCCGGATCCATGTCTCCGGCAGATAGAGCCAGCATATCGGTAAACGAATTGTTGGACACCGGAACAATCTGCCGTGTATTCCGGTTGAAGTTGTTCAGATTGGTATAGTAAAATCCGATATTGAGACCTTTCCAGTTGAATGCGGACGAGTATAGGGATAGCACTCCGCCTAATCCTCCCAGTTGGAAGGCTGTTTTGTTCATTTTCTCACCGCTGGCCTCTGTCTTGGCAAAATTGAGAAGCGGGGTGAAACTCACTTCTGACTTACGGAACACACCGATACCTGCCGGATTGTTGGTGATGGCAGAAATATCGCCTCCCAAGGCCGTGAAGGCACCCCCCATGGCGGCAGAACGTGCTGTGCCCGGATTTGACTGGCGGCTGAATCTGACAACGTCTTCAAAGTTTTGTGCTTGCGTTGCTATTGCGAAACAGCAAGCTATAGCTGTGATTGCAATTCTTTTCATCTTTTCCTGTTTTTATTCTATTATCTTCTTCTCACCGGTCTGTTGCCTCCGGAGGTTGTCCCGCTGCCCGTAGAGCTTCTTCGTGGAGTATAGGTCTCACGGTTGGAGCTGTTGTTGTTATAGGTAGGCCTGTAACTGTTGTTCGGACGCGAATAGCTGCTGTTCGAACGGGTCGTTGTCGGCCGGCGTGTCGTACTGGGTCGGCGGGGGGTTGACGGTCTGGTAGTTGTTCCCGGTCGCACGGTAGAGTTGTTGCGGTTGCTTGTTCCCGGACGCAACACATTGCCCGTGTTCGGTCGGGTGGCAGGTCTGGTTGTCGTGCCCGGTCTGCCCATGGTGCCGGTGTTGTTTCCGGGGCGGACGGTTGAACCGTTGGGGCGTATGGTGTTGCCGCGGTTGGGGCGTCCGGAGGTCCCGAAGTGAGAGCCGTTATTCGGGCGGATGGTTCCGCTGCCGGACGGGCGTCTGCCGGCTGTCGGACGGGTAGGGAAGCGGCCCGATTGTCCGTTGGGACGTATGCCGCTCACTCCGCCGCCATAGTTCGGTCGTTGGCCTGCCAACGGATGTGCCGGACGTCCCGGACGGTTCCAGTTGGGATGGTAACGGTCATACCAGGGGTCGCACCAGTGACCGTGTCCCCAGTGGGGGTGATAGCCGTACCATGGATCATACCAATGCGGATGCCAGGGTCTGCACCATGGGTCGTACCACGGGTCATACCAGCCGCCCCACCATGGGTCATACCAGGAAGAGTTCCAGCTGAAGCTGAATCCCCAGTTGAAGCGGTTGTTGAATGTGGAATTGAAAGCCCAATTGTCAAAGCGCGGATTGTCCCAGACAATTGTCCAGATGTATTTCGGATAGGTGCCGAACAATAAGGAAGAGTATAGCTCGATGTTTGTATTGCTCGGAAACCACCAGTATCGGCCGTTGTCTGTATATACATTCCAGTCTGTATCAAACGACAGATTCATGGCGATGTCATAACCATTGCTGTTGAAAAAGGCGAAACCGTTAGGATACAGGTTGATAATCCGTTGTATCTCTTCAAAATCTCTTTCGTTGCCTTTATATCCGCCAATCCAATAACCGGTGTTTTCATAAATGGTCTCGTTGACCGTGCGGTTGCCGGCAAGTGTGGATTGAGCCTGCCGGGTCAAGGCATTGATGTCCATATTTTCCACAACTCCGCTACGGGTATTGATGCGTCGTTGCTGCCCTTCTGTGAAATCTCTGGGAGCGACACTGCTGCCCTCCGAGCGGTGTGCTTCATAAGCGTATGTATCGTCCGTGTTTGGATTCTGAGGAAATTCTTCTCCGGTAATCTTTTCCACCTCTTTGACTACCAACGCCTTTTTGCCGGGTACGTAGTAGATGTCGTCTTCCATCGTATAGCTGTGGGCTGTAGCACATGCACCTGCGCCTAAGGCAAGTAATGTTACATATAATAAAGCTCTCATACTATTTTGTTTTAGTTGTTTTGTATTTCTTGTAGCAAAAAATATACCACACGTTCAATGCCTCTGAGTTGCAGCTCGGTGTTGTCACATTATCGTAACAACGCTTAACATTCCCTTCATTTAAATGTTATTTCCCTGTTACAATTCTGCCTCACCTTTGCGGCGAGAAAAAAATAATAGAATTCAATGCAGACAATTAGATTAAGTTTTTGTGTATGTTGCATGGTCCTTTTTACTTCTTTACAAGGATGGTGTCAGAATGCAACTTTAAAAGGTAAGATTACAGACAAAGAAACAAATGAGCCGTTAATCGGTGCCACAGTGCAGATTGTAGGTACAACCTTGGGTATTGCCACCGATATCGACGGCTGCTATGAACTGAGCGTTGAGCCGGGTACGTATCATTTGTTGGTGAAATATGTAGGATATAAGGAGTTGCATCGCGAGCAGGTGAAAATCAGCGGTACGACTCTTCTTGATTTTGTTTTGGAAGCCGACCATGCGATGTTGGAGGAGGTATCGGTAAAGGCCCGCAAGAATATGGAAAACGAGCGGGTGTTGCAGATGGAACGCCAGCAGGCAAGTGTGGCTATCGAGAATCTGGGTGCTAAGGAAATGAGTCTGAAAGGTGTGTCGAATGTGCAGGAAGGGGTGAAGAAAATCACCGGAATCTCCATTGCCAGTGCCGGTCAGTTGGTGGTGCGTGGTTTGGGCGACCGTTATAGTACGACCACCTTGAACGGTTTGCCGATTGCTTCTCCCAATCCGGACAATAAGTTGATTCCGCTCGACCTGTTCCCTTCGTCCACCGTACAGAATATCACGGTCAGCAAGGTCTATCAGGCCGGCACGTTTGCTGATTATGCCGGTGCACATATTGATATCGGTACTAAAAGTCAGGGAAACAGCGATTTCTTTTCTGTCGGTTTGAATGTTGGGGGTGCCTTTAATACTCTCGGCAAGGATTTCCGCTATGCCGACCACAAGGGGACAATGCTTTCTACAGACAATATCAAACACCGTTATCTGGATATGTCCTTTGCTGATTTCAAACAGCAGGTGGTGAAAGATGATGTGTTCGGAACGACTTTTGCCATTGATAAGAAAAATGCGCTTCCTGATTTCAGCGGGAATATCGGTTGGGGAAAAAGCGTAGGACGTTTTGATATCCTTCTTTCATTCGGTGCCGGCAATAGTCGCCAGATACTGGAGGATGCCTTTGTCAAACAGCTGACAGCCCAAGGAACGACATTGAATCATTTTAACTACAATAAATATACTACAGAGCTGAAGGTGGCGGGACTGGCTGGTTTGAACTATCGTTTCCGCGAACACGATCGTATCAACTATACCTTGTTTTATGCCCGGAATGCTGTGGACGAATATCTCGAACGTCAGGGCTTTGATTCGGAAGGCATCACTCTCAAGGGAAGTAACAGCATCTTCCATGCCTACCGACTTCTCAACAATCAGTTGAGCGGCCATCATGAATTTGGCAGCCATTGGGAACTCGACTGGGCAGGCTCTTATGGAATGACGGGTAGTGACGAACCGGACCGCCGTCAGGTGATGTTCCGCCACAATGAGGAAACCGGCGAGTTGTCTCTTTTCCTCCTTAACCAGCAGGAGACCATGCGCTACTTCAGCGAATTGGATGAGGACGAAGCGGTGGGTGATATCAAGGGCAGCTATAAATTCGGTGAAAAAAATAAGGTGCGTGCCGGTTTTACCTATAAAAGGAAAACACGCGATTTTAAAAGCGCCAACTTCTATTACGATATGGACAAACTGTCGGATGTGACAATCGACAATATCTATGATACGGACGGTTATCTGAATTTTGACAATGTCGCTAACGGCAATATCTCCATCACCCGGAGCTATCAGGCTCGTAACCGCTATGAAGCGGAGAGCGAAGCTTATGCAGCCTTTGCCGAACTGGATTTCTATCCCTTGCCATCTTTGTTGGTGAATGTAGGCGTACGTTACGAACAGGTCAACCAGCAGGTGGACTACGCCGATGATGCCAGTATCGAGAAGACATCCAAACTGGACAAAGGGGATATTTTCCCGGCGCTCAATATGAAATACACCTTCGATGAACAGAGCAGTTTGCGGTTTGCCTTGTCACGCACCGTTACCCGTCCGGCCTTTGTGGAAATGGCTCCGTTCCTCTATCAGGAATCTTATGGTAGCGCCTCTGTCCGCGGTAATGCCAATATCAAAAACGGATATAACATCAATGTAGACCTCCGATATGATTTCTTCAATAAAGAAAACAGTGATATGTTTTCAGGAAGTCTCTACTTCAAAAAACTGAACGACCCCATCGAACGGGTGCAGGAAGCCGAGGGCGGTTCTGCCGTACATACCTTCCGCAATTCCGATAGCGGTATGGCGATGGGTATCGAACTGGAAATTCGGAAAGAACTCTTCAAGGATTTCAGGGTAGGGGTGAACGGTTCGTATATGTACACCGATGTCAAACTTCCTTCCGGAGGAGGTATCTATACCGACAATCAGCGTGCGCTTCAAGGTGCATCCCCTTACCTGGTGAATGCAGATGTCAGCTACTCGCCGACAGCGCAGAACGGCAACAAGACCATACTGGCATTGGTCTACAATGTACAGGGACCCCGCATCCACTCTGTCGGAATCTTCGAATTGGGCGACAACAAGCAGCTGGCTCTCCACACCCTGGATTTTGTCGGAAGCTACTCTTTCGGTGGCCACTGGACAGCCAAACTGACCGTGAAGGATCTGTTGAACAGCAAAGTACGCTTCCGTCAGGATGTGCCGCAGATTGATTCGAAAATGGATGTTGAATCTTTCCGCCCCGGAACAAATGCAGAAATAGGAATATCATATAAATTTTAATCAAACAGTTTAACTTTTAACAACGAGAAAGTATGAAAAAGAAGTATTTGAACTTAATGGTTTTAGCGTTAATGACATCCATGAGTACAATGACATTTACCGCTTGTGATGACGACGACGATAATAACGGTGACGGTTCAGACAACGGGAAAAACGAAATAGTAGTAGCCAACGGCACAGAGTTGAAGGGAGTGGTGGATAACGGTCAGACCGTTGTGTTGAAAGCCGGAAATTCTTTCACTTTAAGTGGCGGTTACACCGTAAAGAACGGCGGTGTATTGAAAATCGAAGAGGGTGTGACCATCACAGCCGTAGAAGATGATGCTGCAGATTATATTCTTGTAGAGCAGGGTGGTAAGATCGATGCTCAGGGAACAGCCGAGAAACCTATCGTCATGACTTCCGAATTGAAACAGCCGAAAGGTTGGGGCGGTATCCATATCTGCGGTTATGCACATACCAACAAAGGAACCGGTGCCAAATCAGAAATCGGTAATGCTCCTTACGGCGGGAACAAGGAAGATGACAACTCAGGTGTTTTGAGATACATCCGTCTGGAATATACCGGATTTGCATTCGACCCGGAACACGAATCCAACGGTGTTTCCTTCTACGGTGTCGGTAACGGTACAACGGTTGAATATATCCAGTCTTACAAGGGTGCTGACGATGGCTTTGAATTCTTCGGCGGTTCTGTAAATGCAAAATATCTAGTAGTGACAGACAACGAAGACGATTCATTCGACTGGACTGAAGGATGGAACGGTAAGGCTCAGTTCCTGGTAGCAACCCAGTTGGGCACCACCGGTGCAAAAGACCAGGGCGACTGTCTGATTGAGGCAGACAACAACGGAGACAACGCTACTGCCACTCCTTGCTCATGGCCTACACTTGCCAACCTTACTTTGATTGGTAACAATTCAGCAGAAGGCAAACGCGGTATCCGCCTCCGTGCCGGAACGAAAGTGAACATCTACAATGCCATCGTAACAGGCAAACCTAAGTGCTTGACTACTGAAACCACACAGACTGAAACCAGCCTGGTAGGCAAAGAATCAAAACTGCAGTACATCACTTTGGCGAGCGATATTGATTGCAAAGAGGGACTTTACTCTAGCGCAATGTTTACAGAGGCTGCCAACCACAACACCATCAACCGTCCGTTCACATTCAGCGACGTGTATGTTGGAACCATCGACGGCGGAGCTGATTTGAGCAGCGACAAATTCTTTACTGCAGCTGCTTATCAGGGAGCGGTGAAAGCAGAAAACGATTGGACCAAAGGATGGACCAAGAAATAAACAACCAATATTTTTATTTTCATTCCGGGTCAGCGGCTGCCATGCGGTCGCTGACTTTCATTTTATTAAAAGATAAAATTCTGGCTGATTAACTGCTTACCTACTGAAATTTTCTTTAAATTTGCTGCCGTTTTATCAAATTATAAAGAGATGGGAAAGTTTTTAACCTCAAGAAGCGAAGATTATTCACAATGGTATAATGAATTAGTGGTAAAAGCCGGTCTGGCGGAACAGTCTGCTGTACGCGGATGTATGGTAATCAAACCGTATGGTTATGCAATCTGGGAAAAAATCCAGCGTCAATTGGATGATATGTTCAAAGCGACAGGACATGTCAACGCCTATTTCCCTTTGTTGATACCGAAATCATTCTTTTCAAAAGAGGCCGACCATGTGGAAGGTTTTGCCAAAGAATGTGCTGTTGTGACCCATTACCGTTTGAAAAACGATCCTAACGGCGGTGGTGTCGTTGTTGACCCGGCTGCCAAACTGGAAGAAGAATATATTATCCGTCCTACTTCGGAGACCATTATATGGAATACCTATAAAAACTGGATTCAGTCCTATCGTGACCTGCCTATCCTGTGCAACCAGTGGGCGAACGTGATGCGTTGGGAAATGCGTACCCGTATGTTCCTCCGTACTGCAGAATTCCTTTGGCAGGAAGGCCACACGGCTCATGCCACCAAAGAAGAGGCATTGGAAGAGGCCAATAAAATGGTGCGTGTATATGCCGACTTTGCCCAGAACTGGATGGCTGTACCCGTGATTATGGGCTGCAAGAGTGAAAGCGAACGTTTTGCAGGAGCTCTTGACACCTTTACCATCGAAGCTTTGATGCAGGACGGAAAGGCGCTGCAGGCCGGTACCTCACACTTCCTCGGACAGAATTTTGCCAAGGCATTCAATGTGCAGTTCACCAACAAAGAGGGTAAACTGGAATATGTATGGGCAACATCCTGGGGAGTATCCACCCGTTTGATGGGAGCCTTGATTATGGCTCACTCCGATGACAACGGATTGGTATTGCCTCCGAAACTGGCGCCTCTGCAGGTTGTGATTGTTCCCATCTACAAAGGTGCGGAAGGCTTGCAGAAAATCAGTGCCAAGGTACAGCCGCTGATTGATGCCCTGAAAGCTAAAGGCATCTCTGTGAAATACGATGACCGCGACACTCAGAAACCGGGCTGGAAATTTGCCGACTACGAATTGAAGGGTGTGCCTGTACGTCTGGCAGTCGGCGAAAGAGACCTGGAGAACGACACCATCGAGGTGGCGCGTCGTGACACTCTTACCAAAGAGACATTGCCGTTTGCTGGAATTGAAGAACATATCGAAAAACTGTTGGAAGATATCCAGGAAAACATCTTCAAGAAAGCGCTTGCTTTCCGCGACAGCATGATTACTAAAGTGGATACCTACGACGAATTCAAACAGCAGCTTGAGACCAAAGGCGGATTCTTCCTCTGCCACTGGGACGGAACTCCCGAGACAGAAGAGCAGATCAAGGCCGATACCAAAGCAACCATCCGTTGTATTCCGTTTGACACTCCGGAAGAGGAAGGCAAGGACATGGTTACCGGTAAACCGTCTCACCGCAGAGTATTGATTGCTAAAGCATATTAATCAAAGCCATGTCTGTACTTGAGCGTTTTTTAAAGTATGTGAAATACAACACGCAGTCCGACCCGAAGACCGGATTGAATCCGAGCACTCCCGGCCAGATGGAGTTTGCGTATGTATTATGCGAGGAATTGAAAGCCATCGGTCTGCAGGATGTGGATGTCGATGAAAACGGATATGTGATGGGATTTCTGCCTTCCAACATGGAACGCGAAGTCCCTGCCATCGGATTTATCGCACACATGGACACCAGTCCTGAAACATCCGGCAAACATGTCAATCCTCAGATCATTGAAAACTATGCCGGCAACGACATTGTTTTGAACAAAGAAAAGGAAATTTTTCTCACTATGGAGGAGTTCCCGGAACTGGCACGTTATGTCGGCCAGACATTGGTCACTACCGACGGCAACACCCTCTTGGGCGCTGACGACAAGGCAGGAATCGCCGAGATCATGACAGCCTTGGAATATCTGGTGACCCATCCGGAAATCAAGCATGGCAAACTGTGTATCTGCTTTACCCCGGATGAGGAAATCGGCGAGGGACCGGACTATTTCGATGTCAAAAAATTCGGTGCCAAATTCGCTTATACTTTGGATGGCGGGGAATTGGGCGAGTTGGAGTTTGAAAACTTCAATGCAGCCACGGCAAAAATCACCTTCAAAGGACGCAACATCCATCCCGGATATGCAAAAAACAAGATGGTCAACTCCATCCTGGCAGCCAATGAATTCATTGCCAATCTGCCCCGTAAAGAAACGCCCGACCAGACAGCCGGTTACGAAGGTTTTTTCCATGTGTATTCCATTACCGGAGATGTAGAGACTACAGTTGTGGAGATATTGATCCGTGATTTCGACCGCGAGCGTTTCGGTATGCGGAAAACCGTTTTGGAAAATGGTGTTCGAGAATTCTCCAAGCGTCTGGGTCTGTCTATCGAACTGGAAATCAAAGACCAGTATTTTAATATGCTGGAGAAGATAGAAGCACAGTATTATATTGTCGACATAGCCAAGCGTGCCATGGAGGATGTGGATGTGAAACCGCAGATTGTTCCCATCCGTGGCGGTACGGACGGCTCGCGTCTGTCGTTTATGGGTCTGCCTACTCCCAACATCTTTACGGGCGGGCACAATTTCCACGGACGCTACGAGTACATCCCTGTGCCTTCCATGGAAAAGGCCGTACAGGTTATCGTACGTATCGCAGAACTTTGCAGCAAGCTCTAAAATTTTCAATCGTATATCGGCGGCAATCCTTTTTCGGGGTTGCCGTTTTTTGTGTTTTCTCTTCCAAAACTCCCTCTTTCCCCCCTCTTCCCTCCCACTCAACTATATATCAAATATAACACAAATATAAGACAAACATATATCAAAGATAATAGATTGTTATCTTTGACTAGTAATTGACTACTGTTTGAGATGTATTTGGGTGGGAGCATTGTCCTTCATTTATACAATTTAACAAAATAGCAATAGAAAGCAATGAAAAGATAATGAAATGCCTATAGTTGTTTTTGGGATTACCCCTAAACTTGTATGAAATAAAAATAAAATTTATGAAGGTTGTTGTAATTACCCGAAAGGTAGCTTTCATTGAGGGCAGGTTTAGGATGCACGCTTCGGTAATGGCAAGTGTATTGGTTATTTCTACACTGATGTTTATCGGGATGCTTGGGATTCTTGCTTTATGGGATAGTGAATATTTGCTTGCTGCCCGTCACTTTTTCCGGGAACAGCAAAGGGCAAACCTGGCTTCTGCTATAGTCAAATATTGCCGGGATACCTCTTTTTGTATCAGTTTTGACCAAGATACCTCCTTGATGCTTTTTCCTGGACAGGTTATGTCGGAAGTCGGTTTTTGTCGGAAACGCTGGGGATTATATGAAATGTTGGTATTGACTGCCGGTGATGAAAAAAAATGTTGTCTGATGGGAAAAACTGATGAAAGTTTCAGCCGTGCTGCCCTTTATCTTCCTGAACACAGGCATCCGCTTTCTATTGCGGGAAAAAGCCGGATAGAAGGGGATGTTTATGTAGGTTGTCAAGGAGTCGCTTATACCCAAGTGGGAGCTGATTTTTTTGATGGTACTCCTATTAACCCTGCTGACATTTGTCGGAGTGAAGAAAAGCTTCCGTTGCCGGAAAATGAAATAACCGCTTATGTCGGGGAGTTGTTCCAACGGGCTTCAGGAGAATGGCAGGAGGTAGAAAGCTTCGGACAGGTCACATTTGCCGGTCCGGTAGCCTATCGGAAGGTAGGACAGGAACTTGGAGCTGTGAGATTGTCTGGTCCTTATCTACTATGTTCTGCAGATTCGTTGTATATCCGGGGTGATTGTCGGTTAAGGGGAGTTATCATTGTTGCCGGTAAAGTGTGTATAGGAACCGGTTTCAAGGGTGCCGTACAGGTCTTTGCCCACGATGCGATTTGTCTTGAAGAACAGGTTGTTTTGCAGGCGGGGTCGGGATTATGGGTGAATGGTGATGCTCACCGGAGTTCGATTCGGTTGGGGAAGAATTGTCGGGTGGACGGTTACGTTGTGGTGGCAGGGAATTCGGAATCTCCTGAATTTCCCTGTGCACAATATTACCAACCGGCTTCTGCCGAGGTGCGAGGATTGGTGTATGTTGACGGGATAGCCGATGTGCGGGGAGTTGTCACGGGAAGCCTTTATGCTGAAGCACTTTATCATTTTGCTTCTGATGGATATTATGCCGATTTGTTTTATGATTTGACAGTCTGCCGTTCAGCTGATGTCGTGTATCCGTTTCTGTTAAAAGGACCGGAGGAAAGGAGGATGGTAAAATGAGAAAGGGAAAGTTTGTCTGGAAAGCCTCTTCCTTGCCCGAATGTATTGTAGCTTCAGTCATTCTGATGATATTTTTTCTACTGTCTATGGAAATACTTGTCCGGCTGGCCGGCAAAGTGGGGGAACAGGAATCTGTTGTGGCATTGTCGTCTGCTTTGAGGGAAGGATTTTATGCTCTGGCAGACGGAACTCATGCTGAGGGGGACTATACTTTCATTTACGGAGAGATACGGATAGAAGCATCGCTCTCTCTGTATGATACCCGTATTCAGCAACTTGAGTTGACTGCCTGCCCGTTACAGGGGGGCAGTTGTATTAAACGTTACCATTTAATCGGAAAAGCAGATGAACACTAAACCTATACCGGCATGGACCTTACCGGAATTGTTGATTGTCATGATTTTGTCCGGTCTCGTTTTTCTGGCATTGTTGGATGCAATTGTGCTTGTCGGTCGCTATACTGATTATATCACAGCACGTTGTGTGCGTACAGAAGAGGATTTGTCTGCATGTTGCCGGTTGGATGAGTTGTTAAGCCGTATTGACAGTATGGCTGTAGAGGAGGATGTTTTACAGCTCTATTGTCAGGATGTTCCTTTGGCAGATTTGCGGGTGTCTGACGACAGCCTGTTGTGCTGTCATTACCGGAATAGAAAAGATACTTTGTTGCGCGGTGTGGAAAAGATGGTGTTGGATGGAGATACTCTGATTATACAATTCTGTCTGTCGCAGGAGAAAATCCGGTATCGCTGGAATATTAATAGAACAATATGGCCATGAACAGGAATATCAAACTTTTGAAAGAATCCAAGAAAGAAATGCTGTTTTCCGAATTACATGTCCTGTTGATTTCCGGACTGGATTTCAGCCACTCTTTCCGTTTGTTGATCGAGGAAGAAAATGAAGAGAAGATTCGTTTGCTGTTGAAAGGAATTTATGCATCGGTTGTTGCCGGAGCTACATTGGACGAAAGTTTTGCCAGGAGCAGACAGTTTAGTGCGCTGGACTGCGGTGTGTTGAGAATCGGAGAAGAAACGGGACGGATTGCCGAATCTTTGGATTTTCTGGCGGATTATTACCGTAAGCGGATAGAACAGCGTCGGATGATTTCAGGTGCAATAAGTTATCCGCTGATCATTCTGGTGACGGCTTTGATAGTTCTGGTATTTATGGTCACGGTGATTGTACCGATGTTTGAGCAGGTATATGCCCGTATGGGAAGTGAACTGCCTTGGCTGACACGCCGGATAATCATTTTTTCGCACTGCATGCCGGATATGTTGTTGGGAATGGGAGGTGTTGCTGTTGTCGCAGGCTGTTGTCTTTACCGTTGGCGTAAATGTAGTGCGGTGCAGGATTTCCTGTCTGCCATAGTTCTGAAGTTGCCGCTTGTCGGCACTGCTGTCCGGCAAAATCAGCAGGCTCGGTTTTGTAAGTTGCTCCGGTTGCTTTACGGTTCCGGAATACCCTTGTTGCATGCTCTGGAATTATTACAGGGTATCATTACATTTTACCCTTATAGCCGGTCTTTCCGCGAGATTGGGGAAGAACTTCGCAGGGGAGGTTTGTTTGCAGCCGGATTGGCACGCTTCCCACATATATACGACCGTAAACTATGTGCCCTGCTCCGAGTGGGCGAAGAGACGAACCACCTGGGAGAGATGTTGGGACGTTTGGGAGATATGCTGACCCTGGAACTTGAACACCGGCTGAAGCAGTTGGGCGGCTTCCTGGAGCCTGTGCTGATATTGGGAGTTGGCGGATTGGTAGCCTTGGTATTGATTGCGATGTATTTGCCTATGTTTAAATTGGGGAATACAATCGGATAACCGGATATAACTACCCTTATTCCATGTTAATAGTGCTGATAATAATATAACTATTAACAACAAACTGTATGAAAAAAATTATCATTGTCGAGAAAAGAGAAGTCGTTGCCGAAGAACTTCTGAAAGTCGTAAAAGTGGGAAGTTATAAGGTGGAAGTGGTGAAAACCAATGCTGATGCTTTCCTGTATTATGATACCGGTCAGACAAAAGCCATCGTGCTGGAAAATAATTATGACGGCTTGTGCCGGATTTTGCAGCGGATACGTCTGGAAGACCGGGAAACGGCCATTTTTGTGAAAGGACAGCCTAAGGCGGAAGGAGAGATTGAAACGGTTCTCGGTGAGGGAGCCGACAATTATATCACTCATTTTTCTTCATGGGAACTGCAAGCTTATCTGCAGGCTTGGTTCCGGTATGCCGACTGTCAGGAGGAAAAAGAATATATACTGAACGAACGGGTGCATCTGTCAGTTGCCTCACAGCGTCTGTTCCTTCCCAACGGGTCGCTGCTTTTGAGTGAATGTGAATTCCGGGTTCTTGAACTTTTGGCCAGGAATAAAGGGAAGGTTGTCGCTTACGAGGAGCTGATAGAAATCTATTGGCTTGAATATAATGTCGATACAAAAACTTATCTATGTAAATGCGTGAAGCGACTGCGCCATATTTTGGGAGGAGGTACGGGTTTGACGATTACAAATGTGTATAGACGAGGGTATATGCTTGAAGATCAGAATGCGTTTTAACAATCGGGCAATAGCTTGTCATAGGAATGTCATTGGAGAGCCAATGCTTGTCAGAAGGATTGTATCTACCTTGTGAAGGTTTAAAACTACAAGATATGAAAACAATTCTAAAACGTAAATGGCAGGTATTTTCTTTACCTGAATTGTTAAACTAAAAATGTGCGCTTATGAAAAAAATGTGTTTTTTATGGCTCTTTATGGGTTTTGTAACAATGCTTCAGGCCCAGGATATAGCTCCCGGGCAGCAGGCCCAGGGGTACTTGGATGACAAGAATGCCACGGTAGACTACTCAACGGGGATTTTTCATTACAAAGTACCCTTGTATACTTTGGGCAATGGAGGTTT
>OGQF01001124.1_pt1 | contig 19914 bp, 27 predicted proteins | sample 1553141 | NCBI WGS metagenome assembly OGQF01 (sample SAMEA2580005, study PRJEB22360) | human gut metagenome | biome: human gut; feature: human-associated habitat; material: faeces | place: Denmark | collected 2008/2010
GGATAACGCTCGCCACCTACGTATTACCGCGGCTGCTGGCACGTAGTTAGCCGTGACTTTCTGGTAAGATACCATCACTCACTCATCATTCCCTATGAGTGCCGTTTTTCTCTTACAACAGAGCTTTACGATCCGAAGACCTTCCTCACTCACGCGGCATTGCTCGTTCAGGGTTCCCCCCATTGACGAAAATTCCCTACTGCTGCCTCCCGTAGGAGTTTGGGCCGTGTCTCAGTCCCAATGTGGCCGTCCGCCCTCTCAGGCCGGCTATGCATCGTCGCCTTGGTGGGCCGTTACCTCACCAACTAGCTAATGCACCGCAGGTCCATCCATGTTCATGGCCTTAGCCACTTTAATAGCAGTCAAATGCTTGTCTGCTACCTATCCGGTTTTAGCATCCGTTTCCAGAAGTTATCCCGGGCACATGGGCAGGTTACCTACGTGTTACTCACCCGTTCGCCACTAGATTTAGGAAAGCAAGCTTTCCTTCCTCTCGTTCGACTTGCATGTATTAGGCATGCCGCCAGCGTTCATCCTGAGCCAGGATCAAACTCTCCATTTGATTTAGCTCTTAGATGTCTCTGACATCTTTCTTTACAATTGTTTGTTTGTTTCGAAATTGACGTTTTAGTTTGTATTTTTATTTCCTGTTCAGTTTTCAAAGATCATCTGCACCTCAGCAGTGCTCATCTATACTACCAAATACTTTTCGCTTCGTCAAATGTTTTTTAAATTTTTTTCATATTTTTTTACTGTAAACGCTTACTTCAATGAAATAGACATTTCAAATCTATTTATACTATGCCTACCCATTGGGCGGATTTGGCTCAAGTTGCATAATCAACGATATGCTCGTTCCTATACCTGTACAAATTATCGTAAAGCAAAGACGACAAAATGGGCTTTTTAAATTTTGAAAAGTTGAAATATATACGTAAATATATTTAATAAACGTGATAACACTAAACTTAATAACAACTGTAATAGATCTAATATGATTTTCTTATTCTTTTTCAGTCTTATATAAATCACTATTTGTACTACGACAAGTATAACGTATATCAAAATGTTAAATCCCCAAAATTTTGTGTACTTATCTGCAATATACTACAAGATACTGAAGCATTGGCAGCAATCCTAAGTCCTCCTTTGTGTTTCACAGTTAAGCCTAACATTAATATAAACACACAAAAACATATAATAAAATTCATATCAATATCTTTAAGTTAAGAAATAACGAACCGTCCAGATACTATTGTCTGGATGGTATTTTTATTTGAAAGCACGACGAAATTTGTAGTATTGCTACTACATTTTAAAAATATATAATATTAGGTGTTAATCATATCGATAGTTGAAAGATACCGGTGATTTGGCTTTCACTTTCCGTTCATTCTGGCGATTAGGACGGATTGGCAGTATTTCTTTAGCTATCAGTGATTCAATATCAGGTGGATTCTTTCCACCTTTTTCTTTTAGGTAGTTACGTATTATATGAAAGGCACGTACATAATTTAATTGATACTCGTATTTTCTGTCTTTTTCTTTAATTTTTATATTGTTACTTACTCTGCTGCAGAAATTATATAACACTAGCTTTGCATAAATTTCCTGCTCTATAAACATTCTTTTCTTTGAATGCAATGTATTTAAATCTAGATGATATTTCAATTCACGATAACTCGTTTCAATCTCTCAACGAAGGTGGTACAGTTCTTTAATATCTTGTATATTGAATTCGGATTCATCTAAATTTGTAATAATACTTTCGTAGGTATCATCACTAATTTTGAAACGTACAACACGACATTCAAAATCAAAATAAGGGCTTCCGTCAAAAAAATTCAAATTTCCCAAAAAAAGAGGAGCACATTTTTTTGTTCCCCTCAAAGCCGTCATTTCTTAATTAAATAACATTGGAAATCTCTGACTTTTTTATTTATGTAACTGCTTCAAATGCTTTATCCAAATCTTGAATTATACCATCAATGTTTTCACATCTTATGCTTAAACGAATTGTGTTCGGACGAATTCCCTGATCTAGTAACTCATCTTATGTACATTGTGAATGTGTTGTTGTCACCGGATAAATCACTAACGATTTAACATCCGCAACATTCGCCAATAAGGAGAATAATACTAGATTATCTATAAAATCTTTAGCTTTTTGTGCATCCCTCTTAATGTCAAACGTGAAGATATAGCCTCCTCCATTAGGAAAATGTTTTTTATACAACTCTTGTTGATTAGGATCTGTAGAGACGCTAGGATGAGATACGCTTTCTACTTGAGCATGATTATTCAAATATTCGACGACTTTTAATGCGTTATTACTATGACTTTCCACACGTAAGGATAATGTTTCTAACCCTTGTAAGAATTAAAATGCATTGAAAGGAGAAACTACAACTCCTGTATCTCTTAAAAGAATTGCACGCCCTTAGTGACGAATGCTGCAGCTCCATATGTTTGTGTAAAACTTATACCATGATAACTTGGATTTGGTTTTGTCAATGAATCGGATTTACCGCTAGCTTCACAATCAAATTTTCTTTCCTCCATCAACGATAACACCACCAATACTAGTTCCGTGACCTCAAATAAATTTTGTGGCTGAATGAATAAAAATATCAGCTCCATATTCAATTGGTCTCACTAAATACTATGAGGCGAATGTATTATCCACTACTAATGGGATCTTATGTTTATGAGCAATCTTTGTGATTGATTCAATATCTACTACATCAGAATTTGGATTACCCAATGTTTCAATATACAAAGCCTTTGTCTTTTCATTAATAGCACTTTCAATTTCTTCTTCATTAAAGATAGCTACAAAGTTTGTTTCAATCCCATACTTAAGTAGAGTGTTCTCCAATAAAATTAAATGAACCACCATATATATTTTTGGCTGAAACAATATTGTCCCATTTTGAGCTAAATTTAATATTGTATATGTAACAGCCGCTGCACCAGATGCTACGGCTAACTCAGCTACACCACCTTCAATAGCTGCTATACGCTTTTCAAATACATACTCACTTGCATTCGTTAAACATCCATAAATATTTCCTGCATCACTCAATCCAAAACGTGCTGCTGCATGATCGCAATTTCTAAACACATAAGATGGTGTTTGATAAATAGGCACTGCACGTTCATCAGTTGTTGGATCTGTTTGTTCTTGTCCTACATGTAGTTGTAATATTTCGAATTTAAAATTTCGTTGATCTCAATTTAATTTAGTTATAATCATCCTCTTTATTTAATACTATTCTTATATGTTTTCTATGATAAAAAATGTTTATTATGGCAACGATAAATGCAATTATTTACATTGTATTTAAATTTCTTTTATTTTGTCTGAAAAAAAAGCCCATCAAATCATATAAAATGATTTGTATGGGCGCTTTTCATTTGCTAAGTCTTGTTTACATCTCTATTTAATTCTATACTTCAATTATGGACACCACTTATCATTCAAACATTCCAATTGAAACTCTATCATTATTAGATTGTGATGTTAAAAACTTCAATTTTATTCATCCCATCAAGAATATCTTCTTCGATAATATTGACTACATTCGAAAACTAGATGCTTCCGGTAAAGCTCGTCCTTGCATTTTAGACAATGTAGAACGTTCTCTTCTTTGCCACACATGTTATCTTGGCTTTGATCAGTTTGAATGTACGGATTGTGACAACTGGAATATTATTCCACATTCTTGTCATTCAAGATTCTGTAATGCCTGTGGTGTTAAATATGCCAAACAGCTTGCAGCCAAAGCCACTTCTTTTTGTCTTGACTGCCCTCATAGACACATTGTCTTTACTATTCCTGAAGAACTTAGAAACTGGTTCAGACAGGATCGTACTCGACTCAATCTTTTGTTTGTTGCTTCCAGAAACACCATTTCCATTCTCACCAATAAATCTCTTGCCGATAAACTCAAAAAGAAAAAATTATCGGATACCCACTATATATTCAAAGATATTCCTGTTCATATTCAAAGATATTCCTGTTCGTAATGAATTTGGCATGATTGCCACTATACATACTTTTGGAAGGGACCTTAAATGGAATCCACACATCCATTGTCTTATTCCTGAGCTGATCTATTCCCTAAAAAAAGACAAAATCAAAACATTTCATCATTTCAATTTCATTAAGCTTAGAAAAACATTTCAATTTGAATTAATCCGACTCATACAGGAAGCCGGTGGTTTAAAGAAACCTGAAGAAAAGAACAGACTCTATAAAGACCACCCAAAAGGTTTCTATGTCTATGCCAAATTCAAATCCCCTGACAACGCTTCTAACGATGCTTCATCTAATAAAAATAGTAAAGATATTCAAGGCTGCGTAAACTATTTCATCCGTTATGCCGGTAGACCTGCCATGGCTGAAAATAGAATCACAGAATACAATAAAGAATCAAAGACTGTCAGCTGGTTCTACAATGATCATAAGGATGAAAAACGTCATGATGTCACAGATAATGTGATCGACTTTATAAATCGTCTCATCATACATATACCAGACTACCATTTCTTAACCACTCGATATTATGGATTCTATGCCAATGCTTCTAAGAAAACTCTAGATAAAGTACATGCACTTCTTGGAATCAAAAAGAACAAGGATTATTCTCGTGAAACAAGAACTAAAGCTCTTAAAAACAAACTCAATAAATTGAAGTACCGCACTCATTTGATTGATTCTTTTAATAGAGACCCAATTCAATGTAAATGTGGAGCCATTATGCAGTATACTTATACATATAATCCATTGGAGGACAAGAGAAATGACAGAACATACAGAAAAAGATGTATTGATGAAATGTACAAAATGCGGTTACGAAGAAGAAGTACCTAGATGGTTAATCGATGAATTATTTCCAAATGAACCTGAAGAAAACTATATGATGCACTGCCCTGAATGTGATCATAAGATGATTGTAAAAAAATAATTCAGCAACTAAAAGGCAAATGCAAAATGTTGGCTATTACGATAGTCCTTTTTGTCGTTCCTCATAATCAACAAATTGTGACAATTCGACAGTTTTTCACATGCCGCATTCCCCTGTTCCGAAGCCAAAATCTTAATATACAAAAAAAACTGTCATACGACAGTTTAATTATGCATTTAAAGCTGCTTTTGCTTCTTCGCAAAGTTTAGTGAAGCCTTCAGCATCGTGAATAGCCATTTCACTTAACATTTTACGGTTGATCGCAATATTAGCTAATTTTAATCCGTGCATTAAACGAGAGTATGATAAGTCATTCATACGTGCAGCTGCATTAATACGTGTAATCCAGATTTTACGCATGTTTCCTTTTAACTTACGACGGTCGTTGTATGCATATCTGAATGAATGCATTACCTGCTCATTTGCAGTTTTGTATAATGTATGTTTTGATCCAAAGTATCCTTTGGCAAGTTTCAACACTTTTTTTCTACGAGCGCGTGAAACTGTTCCACCTTTAACTCTTGCCATTCTTTATATCCTCCTTAATTACTTAACTAACATTTCCTTAATACGTTTGTAATCTGTAGCATGTACAGTACCTGGTTTAGCTAAGTGACGACGTTGTTTCTTAGTCTTTCCATGGAAACGGTGAGATGTATAAGCGTGAGATCTCTTTAATTTTCCAGAACCTGTCTTTTTTACACGTTTTGCTAATCCTCTGTGACTCTTCATTTTAGGCATAGTCTAGTCCTCCTTACTTCTTTTTAGGTGCCAACACTGTTGACATCGTATTACCTTCCATTGAAGGTTTTTTCTCAACGATAGCTACTTCATCCATAGCTTCGATGAAGTCATTCATGATCTTACGACCAACTTCCAAGCGAGTGATCAAACGACCACGGAATCGCATATCAATCTTTACTTTCATACCCGCTTCGATCCATTTTGACGTCTGACGAACTTTTGTTTCAAAATCGTGTGTATCGATAATCGGCGATAAACGCAAAGATTTAACTTCAACAACATGTTGCTTACGCTTAGCTTCTTTTGCTTTTTTCTGTTGTTCGAAATGATAACGACCATAGTCTAAAACTTTACACACGGCCGGACGCGCCTTGGGTGCTACACACAACAAATCTAAATTTTGTTTGTATGCAATGTCCAATGCTTCTTTTTTTGACATAACTCCCAATTGTTCTCCATCCGCATTGATGACAAGAACTTCTCTAAACGGAATCTTTTCGTTAAACAAATCATCGTTTACATTATTTGGGGCAACTTTTCTATTATTGATATTCGACACCATCCTTCTTCATTTTTCCAAAAAGAAAATGGGTGCATTCCACACCCATCACTCTTTTTAAACGAATTCAAACTGAATTGGCCGTGAACCTATGTCTCTTAGACATCAGGTGAGAAGGGGTGCTTCTATCTTTCCATTTCTTTTACTCATTGATAATACCACACACATATGGTTTATTCAATATCTTTTTTCAAAAAAATAAAGCCGAGTAAATCGGCTTAAACACATAAATGGTGGACTCTTGGGGATTCGAACCCCAGACCCACTGATTAAGAGTCAGTTGCTCTGCCAGCTGAGCTAAGAGTCCATTTATCAGTGCTCATTTATATTACCACAGCATATTTTTAAATGCAACTATTTTTTCAAAAAAGAGTGCCGAATTGACACTCTATTCCAACATAGCCATTTTTTCTTCCCACTCTTGCATCAATGCAGCAATTTCGTTGTGTTTATCATCTATTTTCGCATCTAACTCTTCCATCTTACGATAATCTTGGTAATATTCTGGTTCATATCTCAATTCTCGCATTGCCTCTAAATCTTGTTCTGCTTCCTCTAAAAGCACTTCTAGTTTTGCGACACGATTCTTAATTGCTTTTAAATCCGTGAAAGATACCGTTTGTGGCTTCGCTTCTTTTTCGACCTTGGCAACCGATTCCACAAGTTCATTACTTGCCTTTTTTTCTAAGTACTCTTCGTAATTTAAATCATACACTTTACTGATTGAACCCATTTCTAGTACACGTGTAGCCATCTTTTTTAAAAACATACGGTCATGCGATACAAATAGAATCGTTCCATCATATTTTTCTAAAGCGGATTCCAAAGCTTCTTTCGCCGGAATATCTAAGTGGTTTGTAGGTTCATCCAATAATAAAACATTATCATGCTCTAACATTAATTTTGCCAAAGCCAATCGAACTCTTTCTCCACCCGACAAATCATTCACTTCTTTAAAAACTTCATCCTGTGTAAAAAGGAAACTTGCTAACGTATTACGAATCTGTGTTTGTGTTGCATCCGGATCCATATCCCACAATTCATCCAATACATTCTTATTCGACTTCATCTGAGCACTTTCCTGATTGAAATACCCTACATCAATTTGATGGCCAAATTTAAAGCTACCTGATATCGCAGGCAGTTCTTTCACCAAAGTCTTGATCAAAGTTGATTTACCTATTCCATTAGGACCAACGATAGCCATTCTTTGTCCTTGCAATAACTGAAAAGAAACATCAGACAGCACTTTATCATAACCAACCTGTAAATCTTCCACTTCAAGAACCTGCTTACCACCTTTTCTTGCACAAGTAAACACGGCCTTCATCTGACTTGTATCTGAAGTACTATCTTCAATTCTATCCATGCGATCTAAATATTTCTGCTTACTCTTAGCAAAAGCGGCCTTATTCTTTTTATAGCGGAATTTTTCAATCAAATCTTCTAAACGATGAATCTCTTGTTGCTGACGAATATACGCTTCATGATTCTTTTTTAGATATTCATCTTTTGCCTTCAAATAATGCGAGTAATCCCCCACATATCTTTGAGTTTTACCAAACTCAATTTCCACGATTTCATCTACAACATGATCCAAGAACATTCGGTCGTGACTCACTAAAACAACCGCGAAAGGATAATGCTTCACATAATTTTCAAGCCATTCAATAGCTGCAATATCCAAATGGTTTGTCGGTTCATCCAATAATAAGATATCTGGTTTTGTCAATAACAGTTTAACCAGCGCAATTCTCGTTTTTTGTCCAGAACTAAATTCACACAATTTTTTATTTAAATCACTTTCATCAAACTGAAAATGAAAAAACACATTCTTTAATTCCACCTCATATTGATATCCATTCAATGCCTCAAAACGTGTCTGCAATGCATCATACTTTTCAAGTTGCTTCTCACTTGAATCCGTTTTAAGTACTTCTGCCTGAGCATTTAACTGCTTTTCCAATTCTCGAACCTTGTCAAAAGCCGTTAAAAGTTCTTCATACACTGTCTTTTCTTCGTCCACAAAAGTAATCTGTGCCAAATACCCAATATTTGTACCATTTAAAACCATACGAGAACCCGAATCATAGTGTTCCAGTCCACATATAGTTTTCATCAATGTTGTTTTACCACATCCATTACGACCAACCAACGCAATCTTTTCATTATCACGCACTTGAAAGTTAGCACCTGCCAAAACTGTTTTTGCTCCAAATGACTTTTGTATATTACTTAATTGTAACTTCATACTATCACCCTAAATTTCAAAATATCTAACAATACCTTTCACCAAAGTTTTCGCTATCGCATCCGTATTGTCGTTAAAATAAGCAACACTTTGAGAATTCATTGCGCTCGCATATGAAAAGTATAATCCATACATCCCAAAGACATCTTTATATTTTGCATTTCTCATTTCCTCACCATAAACACCAGTGTATGTTGCTCTTCCACCAGTTTCTCTTAATTGTGGGTAAAGTTCATATTTTTTTACTTCACCCTTTTCATCTTCGGCAAATGAATCATATAAAACTCCATTTTCCTGCGTGCTGTTCGTTCTAGCCGCATACAATGTCAATCCACTTTGATCCATATAATATGAGATTGTATTAGCCAACCCACTATTTGTATATGGACTTGCCATCATATAAGGCGCATCTACATTTTCATCATAGCTTGCACCCAAGGCAATATATAATTTAGCCTTTGCCTTATAACCACGAGCCGGACGACCATCTGCACCATAATATCCAGGCGTTTCGTTTTCTTTACGCAAGATTTTTACCTTTAATCCCTTTTCTTCTAATTCTTTTTTTAATTTTTTCGCAAATTCCATGGAAGAAGTTGGTTCATCTAAAATTGATGTACTTGCACCATAATCTACTGTATTCGAGATGTAATTCATCGCATTTCCACATGGATCGATCACTACATCATATACATTGGATTTTGGGATATGCTTAGTGACAACAATAAACGTATAATTTTTCTTTAAATGAATATCATACTCTTTTAATGCCTCTTTATCTGCCACAAACGTAACATCTTTCACCTTTTTATTGCGACGCATTGTCGTGATTGTCTTCGCCTTAAATGCATCGTCAAAATAAATACGCTCCTTTTCATAATGATCATATGTATATAGTTCATAAATTCCTTCTTTTAAAGAACCTAAATCAATACCTGAATCCACTTTTCCATTAAATGTAAAACTTGTAATGGCATCATTCATAACATTTCTTAGAACAATGTTATTGCCTTGCATTTTATCCATTTTCTTTGTACCATACTCATCTTTATACAAAGACAACGTCTCCCCATAAACTAAATAATCACTGAGTCGATAAGACCCATCAAAACTTGTCTCCACCTTTTTTCGCAGCTTTTCAACATCCACTGTATCCAAATAAGATTGTGACAACTTATCTATTTCAGTTGGCCTTGATACATATAAAAAAACACAGACAACCACAATAGCGATAGTAACAACTCCGACGATCATCGTGCTTAAATTTTTATTATTAACTACTCTTACTTTTTTCATACCCCTTATTTATATCACACAAAAAAACAGGTATCAACGAGATACCTGTTTAATTCATTAGAAAATTAAATTTCTAGGTGTACGTGGATATGGCTGAACATCACGAATATTCGCAACACCACTTAAATACATCAACATACGGTCAAACCCAAGACCAAATCCTGAGTGCTTGCATCCTCCAAAGCGACGTAAATCTAAATACCATTGTAATGTCTCTTGTTCCATTCCAATTTCTTTCATGCGATTCACTAACACATCATAACGCTCTTCACGTTGAGAACCACCAACTAATTCTCCAACATAAGGAACTAATAAGTCACATGCTGCAACTGTCTTGTTGTCATCATTGACACGCATATAGAATGCTTTAATATCCTTTGGATAATCTGTTAAGAAAACAGGACCATTTACGACTTTTTCGCAAATATAACGCTCATGTTCACTCTGAAGATCCATACCCCAGAAAATATCCTGGTTTTCAAATTGATCTTTTGCTTTTTCCAAATATTCAATAGCCTTTGTATAAGTCATTCTTTCAAAGTTAGAGTTTGCAACATGAGTCACACGTTTAATACATTCTTTATCGATCATTGATGCAAAGAATTCCATTTCTTCTTTAGCATGTTCTAAACAATAGTTGATACAATATTTGATCATTTCTTCAATACAATCCATGTTATCGGCTAAATCCGCAAACGCAAGTTCTGGTTCAATCATCCAGAATTCAGAAGCGTGACGAGTTGTATTTGAATTTTCTGCACGGAAAGTTGGACCAAAAGTATAAACATTGCGATATGTTAATGCGAATGGTTCAACATGCAATTGTCCAGATACTGTAAGTTGAGCATGTTTACCAAAGAAATCCTTGTCATATTTTGCATCTTCACGAGTTGTAACTGTAAAACATTCACCAGCACCTTCTGCATCATTACCAGTGATTTCTGGTGTATGTACATATACGAATCCGCGATCCTGGAAGAATGTGTGAATTGCCATACTTAATACACTTCTTAATCTAAACATAGCATAGTATGTATTTGCACGAGGACGTACATGAGGAATTTCACGCATAAATTCAAAACTGTGACGTTTTTTCTGCAATGGATAATCGTGATCACATAATCCTAAAACACTAATACTTTCGGCTTGAATTTCAAATGGCTGTTTTGCATCCGGAGTACATACAAGTTTTCCTGTTACTTCCATAGCTGAACCTGTTGTAATTTTTGATACTTCATCAAAGTTTTCTAAGCTATCCGCATATACAACCTGCACATTCGAAAAAGTTGTTCCATCATTCAACGCAATAAATCCAACTGCCTTTGAATTACGATTTGTACGAACCCATCCCTGCAAAGTAATACTTTGTCCATCGTACTGTTCAAATGTTTCTTTTAATTTTTTTACTAACATAGTTTCTCCCTTCAAAATAAAAAAAGTTCCTTAATTAAAAGGAACGATTATTACCGCGGTACCATCCTGTTTCATCACACGTATGTATGCACTCAATTGGAATTTAACGCATTCCACACGTTACTGTCTACTTAATTTCTCCAGTACGACTCCACAGGTGTTATCAATCCAAACTTGCACTGTCTATTTTCACCTAACAAGACTCTCTTTACATGTTCGTTTTGGACGACTTCTATTTCTGCGTCTTTGTTTCTAATGAATTTGTAATAAATACCAATTCTTGTATTGATGATACCACATCAATACTTTTAATGACAACCCCTTTTGGGACTAAAAAATGTTGATGCGTAAAATCAACGATACCATTAATTCCACACTGTACTAATTTATCTACTGTTTCTTGTACATCATGTGAAATTGTTAAAATCGCAATACGACATCCTTCAGGAATCTTCGTATCTAACTCCGACATCGGATATACTTCGACACCAAATTGTGTTCCACACTTAGCTGGATCCACATCAAATGCACATGCGATTTCACCAACAACATAATCCCATTTATTATAATTCATTAACGCACGACCTAAGTTACCAGCACCAACTAAAATTATTTTTTCATCAAAATCAACGCCTAACTGACTATTAAATATTTCAATCAATTTATCCACATCGTATCCGTAACCTTGTTTTCCAAGATTCCCTAAAAAGGAGAAATCACGACGAATTGTTGTAGGTTCAATATCTACAAAGCTCGATAATTCTTTGGACATAATTCGTTCAACGCCATTTTTTTGAAGTTTACGTAAAGCTTTTAAATATACCGGATACCTCTGTAAAGTTGCTTTGGGTACATTTCTATTCTGCATTTTATCACCCCACGCATTAATAATATCATATTTGTGATATATTTAACAAGTTAACTTGTGAAAAAATTTAAAAAACAAAAAAGTCGATTACTCGACTTTAGAAAATGGCTTGATCCACCTGCAACAACGTTGAATCCACATCTTGAAGAAGTGTTTGAATTCTTGAATTATAAAAATAAGGAACACCCTTCTTTTTCGCGAAATACAATACAAGCGCCCACAAAATTACTAGTAAAACAAATGAAACCCTAAAAGAAATGTGAATAAAAAGAACAAACACAAGTAAAAACACAATATACGCAAGTGTGTCTAATAAGATAAATCGTTGAAATATATTTTTCAGTGTAATCTGATAATAATCTCTTTTTCTAGATAGAAAAGCTTTCGTGATAGAATCATATTCCTCATTAAATTCCATCTTACTTAAATCATCCTGATTCTCTTTATGTTCTTTATAAAATACAACTTCCTGCATTCTTAAAAGACAAAACAACATGGCCTGCTTATTTTCATCTTTCGAAAACTTTTTATAATACAATTCCAACAACTTTAAATAATCATTATCCGAAATTGATTTTCCAACCATATTTTGTGCAATGACTTCTAAACGTTCTGTTAATACATCTGAAAATACAAGAATGTTATTTTGAGCACGTCTTTCAATTTCTTTTAAAGCCCCAAGAAAATGATCAGCCACGATATGCCTTAAGCGCACATGCGATTTGATCTGGACAAGATGTTGGCTTATTTCCACATGTTACTCCAGTCAAAGTATCGATAACTTCATCTACACTTCTTCCCTTCAATAAACATCCAATTCCCTTTAAATTTCCATTGCATCCACCAATGGCCTCAAAACTCTTAAGAATTCCATCTTCAATTTCAAAATTGAATTGACGACTACAAACACCCTTTGGTGTATAACTATATTTTTCCATAATTTCCTCCATTTAATCGGTCTAAAACCTTTCTACATACTACTGCTATTAATATACCACTCACAATGGACAATGCCAAAAGAATTGGTAAAAACAACTGCATAAAATACTGTTGGTAAATCCAAGTAATTGCGATTACTTGTCCTATATTATGAAAGCTAGCTCCAAGTATACTTACGCCATAAATCGAAAACGCCTTACTTCGATACGCTAAGATCATCGCAATACAAGCCAAAATACCACCGCTTAACGAAAGCCAAAACGAAACAGAAAATAACATTCCCTGCATTAAGCTTGACAAAATGATACGAAGCAACGATACATAAGCCAATGATTTTTCATCATACATATAAAGTGCAAATAAGCCAGCAATATTTGCCAAGCCAATCTTATATCCAGGAACAATCATAAATATACCTACAAAACTTTCTAAAAGCTGCAACAATATACCGACCGCAACCAAGAAAGCTAAAATTACACTTTTCTTGACCCTCATTGTATCACCGTATCCTGACTAGCTTCTTTTTCAATTTTTACCACTGTCTCATTGGGCAAACATACAATGGGAACATTGGCATCCGAAACATAACCTTGTTTCGAACAATAATGATGTGGACTCTTTTCTTGTGTAACACGCACTTTTTTCTGTTTAACCTCAATATGCACTTTTCCAAGCTTTCCATTTACGACATACGTTTTATCTTTTGATAAATCTATACGTAAAACTTGTTTTTCCTTAACATATACACTCGCATACACATTTTCATTTTTACTAAAAAACAAAGGAACACATAGTACTACCGCTACGATCATAATGCATACTATCAGAATTTTATCTGCCTTTTTCATTATTGAACGACCACACTTACATTTTTCGTGACTGAATTTCCAAAACGATCACTGATTTTTACTTGTACATCCTGTGTGGATGCAGTGGACGTATCAACATTGGCTTCAAAAGTAACTCCCGATAGATCTGTCGCATAAAAGTAGGAATTCCAATCAACATTCTGTCCAACCCCAATTGTGATTTGACCCACTTCACTTGCACATACTGGAGCCGTTGTATCTTTAACTTTTATCACAAAAGGATACTCTTTACTCCCATCCACAATCGCAAAGTCATATTCACCAACAACCAAATAATCCATTCCAGATGTCATAAAGCGATTATTTTTCTTATCTACCCCAACACTTTTTGAAACAACTTTTAAACGAGATGAAAAAGTCGCATTCTTTAAATACAAAGTTGGATTGGCATAAATATCTTTTCCAAGTTCAATCGTGAACATTGACTTTTTTAATTGAACCCCCCAGGAACATGCACACAATAAGAATGATAAGCTTATAATTCCTATTTTTTTAAGCATCCAATTCCTCCTTTAATTCTGAAGCCATCTGCTTCACTTTCGCTAAGCGATGCTTCATTCCAGATTTTGAAATATCTTCACCAAATTCATTTTTACACTCTAAACACAATTCATTTAGATTAGCCTCCGGATACATCTTGCGAATTTGCATCGCATGCATAATTTTTTCTGGAATCACAATATTTTTAGCATGACTCTCCAAAAACTCAATAGCCTCTAACTGCGATTTGGCAGCCTTTAAACTCTTTACCTCATTGGCAACCTCACAATTATCGAGGCGCGTGATCTGATTATAGAAATCTCTTTGAATTCTAGAATCCTCAAATTCAAACAACGCATTCGAAGCATTACATAAACGTAAGAAGTCTGCAATTTTATCTCCAGCTTTTATATATACCACATAAACGCTTTTTCTTTCGATGACTTTTGCCGGCAAATAAAAACGCTGCATTAATTTTTGAACACTTAACGCTAAATCTTTTTCCTGACTCGACATTTCTAGATGATAATTACTCGATTTTGGTGAGTTGATACTGCCACTAGCCAAAAAACACCCTTGCAAATAAGCTCTAGCCATCTTTTCAGAACGAACCATTTTTACGCTTGGTGTATAACGCAAACCTGAATCAGTTAAAATCTGAAGATCTTCCAATATTTCTTGAGCTTTATCAAACACTTGAATGCGATAAATGTTATTTTTCTTTAACTGCATTTTTTTCAACACAGAAAGACGAGGATCGACATCATATAACGTTTTCATGATTTGAAAAACATGTTTGGCAATTGTTGCATTTTCAGTTTGAAACGACAAATACATGCCTTGCCAATTCATATGTAAACTTGCTCGCATTTGAAAAAGGGCACATAATTGTGCCTTCATCATTTGAGCATCGATTTCTTCTTTACAAATTTCTTTTTTAATTTCAGATGTAAAGGACAAGTCCATACCCCCTAACTTGAAGTAGCTTATTTTAGCTTTATATATAGCATTTATTTAATTAAATCAATTAATTTAATATATCATTCTTTAAATTTGTTACTTTTTTGTTACTTTTTGTGTCTAAATAGGCGTTGAAAGTGCAATTTATTGCTTCTTGTTTCTTTTCAAATGTGGTTTGAGCGTAAATGTCTAGTGTAGTACTTGTATTTGAATGTCTAGCAAGTTCGGACACTGTTTTTACATCTACCCCACTCAATACCAAATTAGAAATATATGTATGTCTTAAAGAATGTGGGTGAAAATCAATCCCTATCTTTTTAGCACTTTCTTTGCATAACCTACAACAATCAGTAGGCACTATATAATCACCATACTCATCACAACAAAGTAAATCATAAGGATTCTTTTTATACCATTTCTGAAGAATCTCCTTAAGTTTATCACACATTGGTAAAATTGCACGACTAGATTTAGTTTTCATTTTATCCGTACAATAATACTCTTCTTTTTTGAATCCATGATACACAAGTTGTTTATTGATTGAAATTGTATTGTTTTCAAAATCAACATCCTGTTTTGTGATAGCTAGAGTTTCGGCTTTACGTGTTCCAAGGAAATAAGACAGGTACAAAAAGATACAAAATGAATAATGTGTGAAAGGTACATAGTTGCGTTTCTTTTCGTCAACAGTACACAAGATTTTCACCATTTCTTCTAATTGTTCAAACGTAATAATATCGTCTTGCTTACGCTCACTCTTTTTACCCCTAACAGTTACCATCAACATAGGATTGCTATTGATATATCCCACTCTTAGAGCGTATTTAAACGTAACGCAAAAGATTCTTTTGATACCTGTTGTAGTTCCCATACCCTCATCACAAATACCATTGAAATATTCTTGAAGAGCCTTATAAGACAAGTTACGCATTTTTGCGTTGCCGATTCCATCTTTAATATGGTTTACGTATATACTATCATACGTAATCATAGTGTTATGGGTGTATTTGAATTTACCCTCTACATCCATATACTCGAGATATACTTCACTGAATGTCTTGTCTTTTAATTTAATTTCAATTCCCTGTTTTAATTCCTGTTGCTTTTCAATTCCATGATTCAATGCTTCAGACTTTTCTTGAAATCCTCCTTTTGTGTAGCGTTGCTTAACTCCATATGAATCCTCATAATCGATATACACTGTCCATGTATATCCTTTTTTAGCCTTCTTAGAAGTCCTCTTTCTAACAAACATATTCTTTTATCCTCCTATTTGTTTGATACATACTGTCAATTTGATATAATAGGAGCGAGAAACGACATCCCAATGTTTTTCTCACTCTAGCCCTGTATTGCCGTACAGGGCTTTTATTTTGCCAAGTTTTCTTTATATGCATTGTATCCCTTTAAAAAAGCCACTAAATCATCTGAAACAATTAAATCATTTAATATCTTTAAATCTTCTTTTGATAATTGTTTCAACCTGTCCAATGATTCTAACGTAAAAGTATCATCCCCTAAAATATAATCTATGGGTACATCCAAATATTGACTTAATATCAATGCAACTTTTGGAGTGATTTTATCATTTTCGTCTTTAATAGTGTCGTAAGCAGTTTTATGACATAAAATGCCGTTATTAACAATATCTCGTTGTATCTTCTTCCCCCTTGCATCTAGTAAATCCTTTAATCTTTCTCCTACTGTTAAATTCATTTTTTCTCCTTTCCATCTAAAATACATCGTTTAGCTTGTAAAATGTATAACATAATTGATATTTTCATATACTTTTATACCGTTTTATTTAAACACTTATATATACCTATATGTACTCTTATGTCACTTTTTGTCACTTTTTGTCACATATATAAACACTTTATTTTAAGTATATTTTTACATTTTCACACAAGAATAAGCATTTACAACAAATTGCCGTGTATAATATAGATATGAAATGTATAAAGCTTGTTGTTATACATTCGTATAAATTTTATATCATATTTTTGTACATTTCAATATAATTTCAATATAAAAGGAGGTGAAAAGCAATGAACAACAACGATATTCGTGTGAGGGCTAGAAATCAAGGTGTATGTTTGTGGCAGATTGCTAGCAAATTAAATATGCGAGATAGTAATTTCTCTAGAATGTTACGAACAGAACTACCAAACGAACAAAAGGAAAATATTTTTAAAATCATCAATGAAATTGTGAAGGAGCGTGATTTGAATACAACAGAATCTTAAAATGCTAACTCGTGAAGAAGTAGCAAGTTGTTTCAACGTAAATGTTGATACTGTATCAATGCTATGTAATGTGGGCGTATTAAAGCCTATTAAATTAGGTAAATGTTATATGTTCTCTCAATCTATGCTAGCAAAATTCCAACAGGATTATGAGGGCATGGATGTGAGCAACAGAATAAAAGCCCTAGAATCCAAAAGGATCATAGAACAGGAGGCAAGGCAATGAGTAAGAAAAATATTGGGATGTCGCTTCTGAATCCTCCTGTTGAAAAAGGTGGATTCAATGAATTTATTAAAGAATCCCTTAAGGATTGGATTACATATTCCAATCTAAAAGAGCGTATCTTTAATGAATATGCAATCACTTACCCTAGGAGATCATGGAACAAATACATAGAGGTTAAAAACAAGGCTTTTTGTGATGGCGAAACCGATATGTATATCGCCCATAGTAACAAGGGGTACAAAATAACAAAAGATAGGAATGAAATTGAAGCAAGCATTAAACATTTAGATACTATGGCTAAAAATATGCTTATGAAAGAATCAAAAGTTAAGAAAGCATTAAATAGGAGCGTCAACAATGGTTGATACTCCTAAACCAAAAGCTCAAAAAATTGGAATGGTTGTATATTTTGATTGGCGAAAATCAATGAAATCAATGTCATATGAGCAAAAGGGAAAACTTTTTGATTATATTCTTGAATATGGAGAAAAGCTATATAAAAACGAAAATATAGAGCCCCCACAAGATGAATATGTGGCTTTCGCTTTCAATTTTATGCAAGGACAACTAGATAGAGATTATCAAAAATGGCTAAACAAATGTGAACAGAATAAAAAAAACATTATGAAACGCTATAACAAAAAAGAAGATGATTCAGAATTTAACCCTTTCAATCCATAAATAAACCTACAATTCTATTCGGATTCTACCACACGTATACAACAGTATACGAAAACTACTGAATAGGAATAGGAATTGGAATAGAAATTGGAATAGAAAAGGATGTGGATTTGAAGAGATAAGATTCTTAAGAGAAGAGAAACTTTAAATGTTTCTAGGAGGAATAAGGAAATGAAAAAAACATATTATCATGGAACATCTATACAAAACGCTGAACAAATTTTAAAAGATGGAAAAATCAAAACAAACAGATTAGGTTATGTATCATTATGTGAATCAATCAATGATTGCAAAACCTATTATCAAATGCAAAACCTTCCATACCTATTAGAGGAAGAATCACAAAAAGAAATGGCGTATTTTGCCTTAGTTTTAGATGATGAATCTGTAATTGATAATGATGAATCATGTATTAATATAGATAGACTTATAAAACTATCTGGAATAGATAAACGTTGTTTTATAAACACATTAGGTACTAAAAGGTATGTCAGCAAAATAACAAGGGATGATCTTTATATGTGCCGAGATACGATATTGAATAAGTCAGAAATGGTATTTCATTTATATGGATGTGATGATTTTATGAATAAATATGTATCAGATATAACGGAATTATCAAATGAAGTTGATATTAATACATACTATCGTAATAGTCTTAAATATTTCCATGTTCATGGCCCTAAATATGGTGTTTATAAATATACTAAAAATCCCAAACAGTTATATGTATCATTTGTATTAGATAATTATGATTTTAATAAATTGTGCGTGTTGCTTATCATATTATCTATGATGTGTGATAATTATAATTTCTCTATGTTTAATTATCTTAGATCTAACGGATTATGTTATTCAGTAAATAGGAGATATATAGAATGCACGAATAGAATAGTAGCCAACTTGATAATTGACGTAAGCCCAGATAAATGTGAGATCACAAAAGATTATGTGGCAGAGTATATTAATAACTTTAAGCTTATAGCAAATAATGACAACATAGAATATGCTATAAGAAAGATTAAATTAAATGATAGATTGAATATAATGAATATTGAGGATTACCACGATGCCTATATATCTTTTGTAAGATCAAGATTTAATGGGGTAATGGATTTATATAAATCATATGACAATATATCTGTGGATGATGTTATGGATATGATTAAAGATATTACCGAGAATAGATTAATAATTCAATACTGCTCTTTATGAATATAGCGATAGGAATAGATCCGGGTATAGATACCGGAGGATTGGCGATGATCCCTGAGAATGGCGAGGTTAAGGTAATCATGACTCCAAGGATATCGGCTAAGGGGGATATAGATCTTAGGGCTATATCAAGCTTCTTCCTCGATGCCGCTGACAAGATCCAAGAAAAGGGAGGCGGGACGCTGGCGATCGCCGTC
>OGQF01001136.1_pt1 | contig 19740 bp, 14 predicted proteins | sample 1553141 | NCBI WGS metagenome assembly OGQF01 (sample SAMEA2580005, study PRJEB22360) | human gut metagenome | biome: human gut; feature: human-associated habitat; material: faeces | place: Denmark | collected 2008/2010
GGCTTGGCGGATTGGGTATTATCATGCTCTTTATTGCGGTACTGCCTAGCCTTGGCATAGAAAGCCGCGATTTATATGTTGCAGAAACCACCGGTCCTACACACAGCAAAGCCTCCTTTACCTTTACCGGAACAGCCAGAAAGATGTGGATATTATACGTTATACTCACATTACTGCAAAGTGTATTGATGTGCCTCGGAGGTATGGATGTATTCGACAGCGTTTGTCATGCAATGTCAACAATGGCCACAGGGGGGTTCTCCACAAAATCCAACAGCATAGCCTATTGGGACTCTGCATACATACAATATGTGATTATCATATTCATGTTTATTGCCGGCATTAACTTTGGTTTAGTATTTACAGCTATCAAAGGAAATTGGCGCAAACTGATTAAAGACAATGAATTTCAACAATATCTGCTCATCACAATTGTCGCCAGTATCATTATTGGCATTGGTCTATATGCCAGCAACTGGGGCAGCTTTGAAAAAAGTTTTCGTGATGCAATATTCCAAGTTGTGACTATTATAACCACAACCGGTTTTGCCACAGCAGACTATCTTTTGTGGCCACCATTACTTGGTCTTATTCTCTTTCTTCTTTTCTTCGCCGGAGCCTCTGCCGGTTCAACTGCCGGAGGATTCAAAATAGTGCGAGTTTACCTTTTATTCAAGAACTCCTTTACAGAATTAAAGCGCATCATTCATCCCAATGGCATTATTACGGTCAAATACAATGGCAAAAGTGTACATCCGGACATTATGACAAGTATTATGGGATACGCTATCTTATACATGATACTTTTTGCTATCGGCAGTCTTATCATGACTCTTTTTACCGAAGACATCATCACCGCCTGCAGCTCTGTTATCACTTGTATGAGTAACGTTGGTCCTGGTTTTGGAAGTATCGGTCCTATGTTTACATTTGCACATCTAAACGAATTCGCCAAACTGTTCCTAGCTCTATTAATGCTAATAGGACGTTTAGAGATATTTACCGTTATGGTACTATTTACGGAGGCATTTTGGAAACGCTGATAAAAACAAGCCATCACTTTATGCAGATAGCCTGGATTCAAATTATCATTTAACAATCAATACCTTTACGAGATAGAACACCATTCTTATAATAGTGTTTGATTTCGCACATGTCTGTTACAACATCGGCAATATCAATCAGCTCCTGCGGGGCATAGCGCCCTGTAATAATAATTTCAGCCTCTGAATTACGTACCTGCAGATCCTGCACAACTTTATCCACCCTCAGCAATCCTAAAGACAATGCTATCGTCAGCTCATCAAAAACCAAAACATCCCATTTCCCTGACTGCAACACTTCCATACAATGCTTCCATCCTTTCTGTGCCATTAAAATATCTTCCGTCGCAATAGCTCCATCAAAACAACAGCCATTTCCCAATTGTTCAATACACAAAGAGCCAAAAGAAGCATCTGCATCATCCAACAAATCTACCAAACGGGTTTCACTATAACACATAGACTTCACAAACTGTCCTATATAGACATTACGTCCAGCGCAAATAGCCCGCAAAGCCAAACCAAAAGCAGCAGTCGTTTTACCTTTTCCATTACCCGTGTATATATGAATATATCCCTGCCGCATAATATAAGTATAGAATATTAATTTATTTCAGTTCTCCTATTCCCTGGCGGATAATTTCAATATCCCCCTTAGAACAATCAACGACCGTTGAAGCAACATTATGACCATATCCTCCATCAACAACTAAATCAACCAACTTTTCGTATTTTTCATGAATCAATTCCGGATCTGTCATATATTCTACCACATCATCATCCGATTTGACCGAAGTTGTTAACAAAGGATTACCCAACTCTTCAACAATAGCTTTAACGATAAAATTATTCGGAATACGAATACCTATTGTCTTTCGCCGATTCATCATTACATTGGGCAATTTATTTGTTGCCGGCAAGACAAAAGTAAAAGGACCTGGCAAATTGCGTTTCATCACTTTAAATACATCATTCGTCACTTTTGCATATGTAGCAATATTAGACAAATCCTGACATATCATGGAAAAGTTTGCTTTCTCTGGCTTTACCCCTTTCAATTGACAAACCCTTTGCACAGCTTTCATGTGATTAATATCACACCCTATTGCATATATTGTATCTGTCGGATAAATGATTAAGCCACCATCCTTTAAGATATCAACAATTTTGAGGATATCCCTTTGATTAGGGTTATCCTCAAATAATTTAATTAACATACCGGAAAATTAACCGTTTACTTTTTTATAATCTTCCAAGAATTTAGCCAAACCGATATCAGTCAACGGATGGTTCAGCAAACCTTTAATTGCAGACAACGGACATGTAGCAACATCAGCACCCACTTCAATACACTGAATAATATGCTGTGTTGTACGGATTGAAGCTGCTAATACTTGAGTTTGGAAGCCATAATATGTATACATATCAACAATTTTGCCAACTAACTCTATGCCATCGCTTGTTATGTCATCCAAACGTCCTACAAACGGAGAAACATAGGTTGCTCCAGCTTTAGCAGCCAACAAAGCTTGTCCCGGAGAAAATACCAATGTACAATTTGTGCGAATTCCCTTATCGGTAAAATATTTAATCGCCTTGATTCCGTCAGCGATACAAGGAACTTTCACCACAATATTCGGATGCAACTTAGCTAACTCTTCTCCTTCTTTAATCATTCCCTCATAATCCGTAGCAATCACTTCCGCACTGACATCACCATTGACAATATTACAAATCTCCACATAATGTTTTTTGCAATTTTCAGCACCTTTAATGCCCTCTTTTGCCATTAATGAAGGATTTGTTGTTACACCGTCCAATACTCCCATTTCATTAGCTTCCCGGATTTGCGCCAGATTAGCTGTGTCTATAAAAAACTTCATAATCTCAAATATTTTGTAGTTTACTATTACGAAACAAAAATAAAATATTCTGCACAATAAAACTAACTTTACTCCTTACATTTTCATCACTTTTGATTATTATGGTAAAAAAATTAATTTTGTCTGCTTTATCAAAATCAATCATACTCAACACATATTAGTCTATTATGACTTTAACTCAAATATTGTTATTAATAATACTAGGACTGCTATCAGGACTCATCAATATGTTTGCAGGAGGAGGTTCTATGCTAGTTGTACCCTTCCTCATATTTTTAGATCTACCTGCAAATATGGCTAATGCAACAAACCGCGTAGCAATTTTTTTACAAAATATTGTTTCAACAACAACATTCAAACAAAAAAAGATCCTAGATTTCAAAACTGATTATAAACTGCTTATTCCCACCAGCCTAGGATGTGCTATCGGGGCATATACAGCAGTTGATACCCAAGACGATATTTTAGAAAAAGTAATTGGAGGACTACTGATTATCATGTTTTTCATGGTGCTACTAGATCCCAGCTCATGGATAAAAACAAATATCGAACATGCAAAAGCCAAAAATCCAATCCTACGCTTCATTATTTTCTTGGGCATTGGTTTCTATGGAGGATTTATTCAAATTGGTGTTGGCTTCTTTATGCTCGCAGGCCTTGTATTAGGCTGCGGTTTTGATCTTTTAAAAGCAAACGCTTTAAAAGTATTTCTAATCCTGATTTACACTTCCATTGCGCTTATTATCTTCTCCAATCATGGATTGATCAATTGGCAAATAGGATTCATTCTATCTTGTGGTAATATGGCCGGTGCCTGGATAGGAGCACGACTTAGTGTAAAATGGGGAGCACGCTACATTCGCTACATACTCCTCATTTCACTGATTCTTGTCGCACTAAAATTATGGGGAGTATTCTAATTTATGACTTAAAAAATGTTGACAGAATATCCAATACAATAGGTTTCAAACCACTGAAGAAAAATTCAACAGCTATCACCATCACTATTAATCCCATCAAACGCATCATCACATTATTTCCAGTTTCACCCAACAACTTAATTATTCGAGACGAACTTCTCAAAATACAATATACTAAAGAAATCACAACCACGACAGCAAAAACCATCATCAACTTCATCTCCCAACCTGCTGCTTTATGCCACAAAACAATGGCATTGGTTATTGTACCAGGACCACATAACATCGGTATTGCCAAAGGTGTCACAGAAATATCATTTACATAGCTCTTCACCTCCGACTCTTTCACTTTTGTTTTTACTAATCGCGCCTGCAACATATCCATTCCCATTATTAAGAATATAATACCTCCGACAATTCGCAAACTATCTATCGAAATGCCAAAAAAACGGAATAGAAAATCTCCCGAAATAGCAAACATCATCATAATCAAAAATGACACCAAAGATGCTCGCAAGGCTACTCTTTTACGCTCTGCCTCATCCAACTCCATTGTCATAGTCATAAAAACAGGCATCGCTCCTAAAGGATTCGTCAATGTAAAAAATGACGTAAAACACAATAAACCAAAGGTTAACAACTCATTCATAATTATTGATTTTTAACTAGCCGCAAAGATAGACATTCAAAATATAATTCCAATATCCAATATTACAATTCAGAACAAGAAATAATATTTCTTCACGCAACCATTCATCATTTTCTTCGTCTTATAAACGAAAACAGAAAGAATAGTAAAATGAAGAATAATAAAATTTCGCGCAAAAACATTGATAGAATACATTGGGTCTTATTTATCATCATTGTTGTTTTATTCGCAAATCATGAGGCCAACCGCCTACATCAACAGCAGCCTGATTTAGCAAAAAACATACATGATACTGAAAAGACCATCAGTGTCAGTTCCTTTTTCCCTATGCAAGCAAATCGCTGAATAAAAATCTTTCCCCTTAAAAGAAAGATAATCGCAATGTCTGAAGCAATTAAAAATTAAGTACGCACTCAAACGAGTAAGTACAGAATTTAAAGATTATACATTGACATCATGGGAGTCTTTATTTGGGCAATTATATTGCTATTTATAGCAATTGATATTTTTGGCAAAGACTTGATTTTCTTTATCATTATTTTTATCCCTTTTGGATTCTTCCAGACACTGATAAAAAATAAAAAGATACAATCATTGGTTATAATAGTGTACAGTGCTGTTGCTTTGGCATCCACATATTTGTATCTCGAATGCATGTATAATAACTGACAAAATTTTATTCCACACATCAATAGTCGCTTTTCCTGTCAAAAATGTACAGCTTTTTTGTACGTTTTTCCGCTCAATTTTCAGCAAAACACATGGACTTATTTAATAAAAAAATGAGCCACAGCATTTATTGCAACAACTGTGGCTCATTGATTTTCTTGCGGAAAGAAGGGGATTCGAACCCCTGATACCCTTTAGAGGTATACACGCTTTCCAGGCGTGCCAGTTCAACCACTCCTGCATCTTTCCTCGGTTGATTGCTGCAAAGATAGGATAAAAAGTAGAAAATGAAAAGTAAAAGATAAAAATTATTCCCATCTACCACAATTAGAATGGATATCCGATGGCAATATTCAACACCAACCCTTTCCAAAATTTATCGTTTATATTATAATAACCTGATTTTCCAGTATCATAAGGTGCATGTATTGGTATTCCCAAATCAGCACGCACAACAATAAAAGAAAAATCATAACGAACGCCCACTCCCGTACCCAAGGCAAGTTCTTTAGCCAAACCTTTTAGATTAAATTTTCCCCCAGGCCGTTGCTCCTCACTACGCAATAACCAAACATTACCAACATCCACAAAACAAGCACCTTTAAAATTCTCATATATTGTAAAACGATATTCCAGATTTCCTTCCAATTTAATATCACCTGTTTGATCTAAATACGAATATTTTGTTGCAACAGGATGGTAACTTCCTGGGCCTATTGAACGCACTTGAAAAGCACGTATACTATTAGCACCTCCAATATAAAATTGTTCACTATAGGGCATCACCTTTGAATTGCCATACGCATAACCTATGCCACCCATTACTCTTATTGCCAACTGGTTATTTCTATCCATTGATTTATATCCGATCAATTCCGTTGTAAGTTTCACGAATTGTGAATAGCGGTTATTCAAAAAAGTTTTACCCTCTTTCAATTTATTTCCAAATAATTTTTGAAAACCAGCGATAATATTACCAGCCTGCATGATAGACGTTTGCCAGAACAAACGATTAGGATTTCTGTAAGAAGCCGCTCGATCATACGTATAAGTATATGACATTGAGGGTATGAATTGATTGCTAAAGCTCTTGGCAACAGTCGGATTGCGCATAGTAACCGAATCAAATGCCTGAGAAGTCTTTAGTAAATAGGTATAATTCAATTTGAATGGCACTATAGAATGATAATTCCTAAAAGAAGAATTAAAATCATAAGTTGCACTACCCCAAAACGAAATCATACGGAAATAATTATGACGATTCATCAAATCTGTTCCTATCTGAAAATGCGTTTGTTCATGACGATCTCGTTTAGATTGCATCAATTTGGGAACCAATAATCTCGGCACAGATAAATTAACATTCAAGCCTAACTCATACGAATTTATCAGCCCTGAATTACCTGTTGCCTGCTTATTACCACCAACTTGCCATTCATAAGAACCCGTTAGTTTGACAGAAAAAGTCTCGGCTCTTTTAAACATATTTCTATTCGTAACTCCCAATGTTAACCCCGGTCCCAGCAAATTATTGGATTTAGATGAAATATCCATTTCAACCTCGGTTTCAATAGGCAAGGCAAACTCACCACTGATTTGCATATCCAAAGCTTGTTGAGAAATCGTATCTGAAGCTGTTATAGCCATATTAGCAAATTTAAAGACACCTAATTGTACAAACTTTGCTTGTGTCCTACTTTGTCTTATTGCTGAATACAATTGTCCCGGACGCACTCTGACAGCTCTCATTAAAACATTTGGTTTCAAAGTCATAGGAGGTTCATAAATAATTTTCACACTATCAATCATCAAAGAATCGCGTTCCCCAGTCCCATCATTACCACTTAAAACGACCTCTACATTTTGTAACTTATAGGGTTTTAATGCACTTGCGGGGACACCTTGTTTCAATGTAATACGTACATCAGCTATTTTATTCCCTGACGTTGTATCCACCAAAAATTCTATATAATCAGGTTGAAAAAAATAGTATCCCCTATTACGCAGACGATCTGAAATACGCTGGCGTTCTTGGTTAAGCAAATTCACATCATAGCGGTCACCACTTTTTAATTCTGAAAATCGCATAGATGGACGCACAATAGAATCCATTGCTGGACTCCATCCCCATAACTCAATATTTCCATATTTAAAAGGTTGTGGCAATTCTACCCGATAACTAATCTTAGCCTTTTTAGGATTATGTTTTTTAGGAATCACTTCATACGATAATTTTGCACCATAAAAGCCAAAATCTTTCATACTATTTTCTACCATCTTTAAACGCAATTCCGGTTGAACATCTGAAATCAATACAGGCTTCTTAGATAATTTACGATATAGCCACCACTTTAACCCCTTTTCTTTTTTTATATTCCAGTTATAAATCCACAGACCTAAAGGAAAAGGAGAACGATAATAAGGAGAATAAAGCGGATTATTCGGCTTTACAGATAAAGGCTCTGATGCTGCCGAACTCTGAGTACTATTCAATTTCACCTTTTCAGGAGTTTCAATATCCATATTCTTTACACCAACGTAAAGGATCTCATTTTCCCCTAATTTTCGTGTCGTTGCACATGACACGAAAAAGAAAAACACCCCCAAAAACAATGCCTTCAATAAAATTTGCTCCAACCTCATATATTCAGAATCCTCCATTATCATTTATTCTTCATTCTCATCTATATACTCATCTTCTACCCCTTCATCATCCTGCAACAAATCATCTTGCACCTGCAACTGTTCATCTTCTTCCCGCCTCCTCTTTTCAGCCCGTCTTTCTTCTCGATTCTTATTCTTAAACAAATCTTTAAACTTACGGAAAGTTTTTCGCCAAACAACTCCGGCACCTGTCTGCACTACCTCCCCATCCAACACACTCTCATAATTTGAATGCCGGAAGACTTTTGCATATAAATTACGTTTCTTAGTCAACACATACTCTATCGAGATGTCATCCACTAGATTATCCTGCAAACTACTTCCCTCGCCCTCATTACCATCAGTTGATATTCGCCCGCCAATTTTCACTCTTACCCTATCATTAAACAACTGTCTTGAAAATTGATACGTAACATCTGTCTTCATCATATTCTCTTCCGTACCATGCGAATCAAACCCAACAGTTAATCCTGCCTTTCGCGTATATTTATTCAACTCATTTTCAACAAAGCTATAAATAGCATTATTGGCCATATTGGTATTATTGGTACTAGCCGTAGCTGCACCTGGAGCCGTATAGCTATTATATATCAACAGGTTCAATGCTTGTCTCGTCCTTTCTTCTGGTGAAAATGTGGCCAATTGATTCTGAATCACCATATCATTAGGTGCTGACAAGTCAAATGTTATATCCGGACGAGATAATGTATTTTCAATTCTAATAATAGATTCAAACACTACTTGCCGAGACTGATCCCCCTCTTCCACATCAGCTTTCACTTGCTCGGCAGCAGAAATATTCAACAATGGATTCATCATATTTCCTGTCCATTCAACAAAACTTCCACTCCGTATATTGAATTCCTTCTTACCGACAATGGGAACATTATATTCTACTGTTCCTCCAGTCAAAATATATTTACCAGATAAAGTCATTCCACTTTCAGGATTCGTTACTAACACAAGATTACCTCCACCCTGAATATTAGCATGATTTGTACCATCTTCAGACAGATCCACTCCAGCCCGCACCTGATCACCTATTTCTATCTGCATTTTCATAGCAAAACTACTGGCATCCACCTTTGTCAAAAATACAGCTTCTTCTATCTCAGCACTATCTCTAAATGAAGTAAAACGGACAAGATCTACACTTTTATCTTCTAATGTTGGATCAGAGCTACGTAATGTATATGTAATATCTGTACTATTCAATAAATTAATCCCCCCCGTCATATTCAAATTGGTAAAAGGACCTGTCAATTTTGCATTCATGCCAGCATAAGCCTTACCATAAATCATGGAAGTCTTATTTTTTTTCACATTTACAACTTCAAAATTTCTTGCATTCAACGACAAATCCATCCTCATCCGATCAAAAGGAGTCAAAGTCACTGCACCATTCAAGACCAACTCACTATTATTAGGTGCAATAAAACGATACTTATTAAATCTCAACTTACCACTCTTGACAGGTATTCGAGTCGAATCCAAACGAAATTTTGTTCCTAACATCACAACATCAACATTTCCCTCTTTAAAAGTGATTTCCCCATTCAAAGTTGGCTTTTCCATTGTTCCCCTCAAACGCATATCCCCTAACAACACACCACCTAAACTCATAACATCCTCAGGAATAAAAGCATTAATCATATTCAATGGTAAAGATGGAATTTTCACATCCAGATTTAATCGGGATTGCTCTTTAGAAGTATTAAACTTACCCTGTACAAAAGCTTGATACAAGGTATCAACACTTAACTTCAAATCAACATCATGCTCTGTAAACTGTTTGCCTAACAAATATTTTGTATCCAAATTTAAAGTGCCGACCCGTTTCCCTTCATACCCTAAATCTTTCACCATAACATTCCCATCAACTCCCATCTGCTTTTGAAATGTATACATCAATAGTTTAGAATTCAATTCACCTTTCAACATAGGCATTAACGGCAACATCGTTGATAAAGCGGCTAAATCAACCCCAACAATATCAGTCTGTATCCGATCCACACGTTCGTCTTCATCCGGCAATGATTGAATACTTATCAACTTATTTTGATATGCCATACGCAAATTAGCTCGTAATCTGCCATGTTTTCCAATATCAACTCTATTGTCGACATTCACCATCCATTGACTATAAGCTAAAATAGGATTCACGGGAAAAAAGCTAACAGAAACAACAGAATCCTTTAAAACTGTATTTACTCCTAACTCAAAGCCAACTCTATTTTTCTCATCCTTTTGCGTCAGTTCTACCCGGAAATATTCCCCTTGGGCACGCCCTGTAACCCCTATATTAAACAATCCTTTCCAAGTATCCGACGAACTATTCGTCTGCATCGAATACATCAAGCTTTTACCGGTCTGCCAGACACCCACTTGCACAGAATCTAAACTTACAGTTCCAACATATGGTTGCTTCACAACAACGCCAAAACGCAAACCGCTACGACGGCGTGACACAATACCGGCATTCAAGCTCTTAAAACCAATTCCTTGCAGTTGCAAAAAACGAGCAATAGCATTCTTATTTGCTCCATTTATATCCAACGTAAAATAGGGTAAATCTTTACTTATCAAATCCATATTTACATTTCGTTGCTCTATTTGAGACTGTACAACCTCTGCAACCTTCTCCATGTGCTCAACAAACCCCAGCAAGGGAGCCTCTGTTTGAAATTTCAATAATAAATCTCCTGATATAATATCCAACCACGTTCCTTGGAATTCACTCCTCATCTTTACATCTAAATCGCCCAAATTATAACGCTTATAGGCATCCGAAATTTTCAAACTATCCAATTTCACATTCAACGAGTACCGTTCATCTTTACCAACAGAAGCCTCCAGCTTTATTCCGGTTCCTATGGCAAACGGCTCAGGCATAAAATGCAATTGATGCAAATCAATCACTCCTAGTTTCCCAGATAATGCAACTTTATAATCACCCAAAATAGAATCGCCTTTAAAAACTAATCCTAAAGGAGCTATTTTATCTTGACTCATCAAAGAGCCTCTCAATCGAGTTCTGTCTAACGAGACTCCCAAAGCTATTCGTTCATACGAATGGCCCTTATAATCAAACGCCCGAATCCAAGCATATGCTTCAGCCTGTGCAGAGCTCCAATCAAACGAATGTCCTGTAAGACGAATGCTACCTGTTGCTAATCCCAATGAATCAGCGGGCAAAAAACGATATATGGGGAAATGATTCAATACAATCTCGCCATCATACATTTTTTTGACAAAATGATAACCACCATCAACAGAAAGGCAACCCTCTTGGCAACACATTCTCAAAGTTCCCTGTAAATCGCCTTGTTTAGCATCAACTTTTGCCAATAAGTCCATACCCATTGGAATATCCACTCCAGAATCAGGTAGAATATAACGTAAAAATGATACATCAGGCAGTTCTCCTCGCAAAATAAGCGAGCCCTTCATCTTATTCATATTCTGAAAACCGGCGATACTTCCACTACCGGTAATCTTAAAATGCCCTGGCATGTCCAAAATCAACTGCCCCAGTTGAAAACGATTATCTGTCAATGATAATGAAGTATTTATCCTCATCTGCCGATTCCATAATTCCTGAGGTAATTCCGGATAAAAATATACAATATCCGACATACCAATATATCCAGACACAATCAACGATAAGGGGCTCTGACCTGGTAAATTTTGAAAATCAGCATCTGCTCCGGCTTCAATTTTTATTTTACTATTAGAAGTACAAATATATCCACCCTGCAAAGAGGTCAATACCGTATCTAAACGCACATCACCTTGCAGCGATGTTAAAGTCACACCATCTTGCTGTGAAGCCCAAACATCTTTCAATTTTGCTCTAATACGAGTGCCCTGATTAAAAACATCCTCCACCCTGACTCCTATACCATACAACGCTATCGTTGCTTTAGAAGCGCCCTGCTCACTCATATTAAACACACTATTATCCATGTTTACACAATTCACCCTCACAGTCCAAGGCACACTGATAATTGAATCATTTGTAACGGTCTCCGGCTCTTGCAATGTATCCCCACTTGCCGTTACAAGCCGACACCAGGCTCCAGATACAGCCAAAGAATCTACATCCACAATCTGAGTACCAAGAGCCAAGTCAAATCCGCTCACTTTGCCTTGCGCAAGTCCTGCATCCAAGGAAGGTATCGACTCCATACTCATTCGATAAGATATCCGGTCCAAAACCAACTGCTCGACAGATATCAACCAGTCCATTGGAGTTGATTGTGTTGTGTCAGTCTCTTTACTCACCCCGACATCCATAGAGACGTCACCACCAGCCAATCGGATTGCATCCACATTTACCCATCTGTTCTTTAAATCTATTTTCCTGGCCTTCAAACTCAATGTATCCGTCAACACCTTCAAATTCATTCCCGTCGTATCATCTGACATTCCAAAGTTCACATGGCACAACCTCAACTCTCGTACGCTCAAACACTGTTGCAATATATCTTCAACTCCCACCTCCAAGTGCAAATTTCCCACTGCAGCCAATGTATCTGTCGGTGTTTCTCCGACATAGACATCTTGCAAGGTCAAATTTAAAGGATAGCCTAAACGAAATTGCCCGACACTGACAACCATTCCATAGTTATCTGCAACATAACCGACCGCTTTATCTTTTATATAATTCTGAACAAAAGGAAGATATAACAAAAAAACAATTAAAAAGGGTAACAATATAATTACCCCTATACTCCATAACAAATATCTCAAAATCTTCCTCATCATAATACACATTCCCTTAAATCAGGCCATCATTTCATTTATCTTCATCAAAGCCTCAGGAGTCCCTAAATCCATAAAAAAATCTCCATAACGAAACATTCGGACGTTATGCTTTTTTGCCTGAGCCAAATACTCATCTATTATTGAGAAGCATCCTCTCCCCTCTATATTCTTCATAAATTCACTGCTGACAATATGAATTCCACAAAAGCTATAACTCTGTGCTGTATAAAATTCATCATCCACGATTTTTTGTTCTCCGGTTAAACTATTTTCCCAACCCTTCAGTAATCCCTCGTCATTAAATCGCAAACCACGCCCAGGCACCGACTCCCTCACCACCAATGTTGCATAATGCCCAACATGTGCAGCTATCAACGTCTGCAAATTCAAACGAGAATAAATATCCACATTATGTATCAAAACATCCTCTCCCGGAGTAAACAACGACCTAGCTTTTAAAAGCCCACCCCCTGTATCCAACAACTCGTCGCTTTCATCCGATACATAGACATGCTGCTCCAGATACCCTTTATCTTTCAGAAAATCCTTGATCATATCGGCAAAATGATGAACATTCACCACAATACGCTTCACCCCGGCTGCTTTCATTTTTAAAATCACATGCTCCAATAGAGGCTTTCCACCCACTTCTACCATAGCCTTCGGACGTTCATTCGTCAAAGGTCGTAACCTTGTTCCTAAGCCTGCGGCAAAAATCATTCCTTCCATACTACACTTTCACCATTTTATTCTTTATCGCATACATTACCAAAGCAGCCGTATTGCGACAACCGGTCTTGCTTAATAAATTGGCACGATGTTTATCAACAGTCCTTTTACTGATAAACAATTTATCTGCTATTTCCTGATTAGACAATCCCAAACATACGTGATATAAAATTTCCATTTCTCGCTCAGAAATTTCATTATCACATACTTCCATTTCCTCTCGCCCCCCATCCCTCATATTATTTAAGATATTCATCAATAGTTCTTCTGAGAAATAATTCTCCCCGGATGCCACAGCTCGAATAGCGGCAATCACCTTTTCTATTCCCGAATTCTTCAAAACAAATCCTTTCACACCAGCATCTACCATCTTATAATAATATTGTTCTTCACCATACATAGACAATACAATCACTTTTAAATCCGGCTTGATACGCAATGCCCTTTCCGTTGCTTCAATTCCATTCATCTCGGGCATTTCTATATCCATCAACACCACATCACAATCTACAAAAGACAGATTTTCTAAAAATTCCCGTCCATTGGAGGCCTCATAAATATGGTGAACAAACTCCTGGGTAGACAACAACAATTTCAAACCTTCTCTGAACAATTTGTGATCATCAACAATATATATTTTCAATTTATTACCATTCATAGATTGTCCACTTTTGTACTACAAAAATACGAATAAAGTTACAAACATCAAACCCTGACATAAGCATTAGCTCGCATGCCTCGACCTTGCTCACTGACTATTTCTATATTTCCATTGACAGATTGCAAGCGATAGCGCATATTATTTAACCCCATTCCTCCACGTTGCTCTGCAGCATCCAATTCAAATCCAACTCCATTGTCTGTATATTCCAAAAAAAGTTGGTGATCGTCCAATTGCAAATCAATCAAAATTGCAGAAGCACCAGCATGCTTCAAAGTATTATTTATCAATTCACATACCACTCGATACATCACCACCTCCGTATTATATGAAAAACGTTCATTTGTCAAGTTAGTTGTAAAACAGACCTTAAATCCATCAGCTTGCCCCATCCGCTTTATAAAAGCTTCTATTGCATCTTTCAGACCAAAATTATTCAATATATGCGGACTGATATTAGCCGATATATCCCGAACACCGGCAATCGCTTCATCAACAGCCTGACGTAGATTCTGTTTTATCTTTTCACTAGTCTCCGCCGAACTCTTTCCATCCAGTCCAGACACCAACATTTTTATCACACTCAACAAGGGACCCAATCCATCATGCAATTCCTTTGCAAAACGTTGTCTCTCCTGCTCTTCAGTACGAATAACTGCCGCCAAAACCCGTTTCTCCGTTTCTCTTCTCAATTCATCCAAACGCCGCATAAACTGGAATATTTTCCTGATATAAAACACCCCTACCAACAACACCAAAGAAATAATAAATGCCAACCAGCGCTGCACAATTGACATCTGATCTTCCATCTCCGGATAAATCGTAGGCCACAATTCAAACACCCTTGAAACTGCCATCAAAAGAAAACCTATCGAAATCAATATCCATGATGAATTAAATTTAGTCCGCTTAAACAAACTGATAGCAATAGCCGCTGCTGCAACCTGCAACACTAAAGATACATACTCCAATACAATTGACACCATAACTAAAAATATTATTAAAAAGGATATCCGATTGCAATATTCCATACAGGCTTCCGGAAACCACTATTTTTATCAAATAAAACAAATCGTTTTCCTTCCTGTTGCGCAGGGTCATGTAATTTGAATCCCCAATCAAAACGCAAAAGAAGAAAAGTCACATTAATACGCATACCAGCTCCCACTCCCACCGCTATTTGCTTATAAAAATCCGATCCAAGCTGAGTAGCCGGACGATTCTCATAATTTTTTAAGTTCCATACATTTCCGGCATCTGCAAAAAGCGCACCTTCCAAAAGCCAAAATAATTTAAAACGATATTCCAAATTCGCTTCCAATTTAAAATCCCCGACACTATTGGGATAGCTATCCTCGGCCCGATAACCACCAGGTCCCAATGTCCGCGAATGCCATGCTCGGATATCATTTGCTCCACCGCAATAATAAGCTTCTTCAAACGGTATCGCCTTCATATTTCCATATGGAAATCCACATCCTAAAAACAAACGATATACAAGTGTATTCGCCCGATTTATAAAATGATTAAAGCGATATTCTCCATCCATTTTTATAAACTGAGCATAACGCACTCCCAAAGCTTTATAAAAACGCTCTCTATCTGATTCCGAACGACTTTTTCCAAACAACTTATTAACACCCAACAAAAAATTTCCAGATGTTTCTATATTTCCTCTAAAATAATTTGAACTTTCCGTACTATTAACTGCTCGATCCGTGTAAACTGCTAAAAAATTAGCAGACAATATCATGTGATCAGTATAAGCACTCTTTACATATTGATTTTTCAATCCATCAATAAAAGCCCTATCCACCTTAGGCATCATTACATAATTCAAATCAAGCAAATCAAGACCATAACTCCACTTATTGTTCGCATGCTTCCAATGATAACCAAATTTAGCACTAGCCACCTTTCGTCTATAAAACTGGGTCCGTTCCTGGCTATAAGACAAAGAAATAGACGTTTTAGGAGCATAATCCCTTCGGAATCCTGCCAAACGAAATAACGGCAACCAGAATTGCGGAGTCACTAATCTTAATTCGGCACCCACTTCTGTAGTACTGAATATTTCATTTTCTTTCAATTTCTCTTTTCTCAACGCCCCCCACATACTCACTCTCAAATTCTCACCTCCATGAAAAATATTTTTATGATTATATGAAAAATTCCCCCCCACTCCTATATTTCCGGAATTATTCGTTCCTTCCAAAAACACATTATATGCCTGCCTCTTCATTGGTGTCAACTGAATTTCACAATCCAAATATAAATGACCTTGAGCGTCAACCCTTTCATGAAAAAGAATATTGATAAACTTAAATAAATTCAATGCCTGTAAACGTGCATAAGAACTTACCACTTTCTGTATATCATACAATTCCCCACGTTCAAACTGAATACTCTCCAATATTACCTGAGGTTTTATTTTCAAGTTATTATTATACAACACCTCATAGCCATCATATATCTTCTTGGCATACACCTCTGTTGTAGGGACTCCCGCCAATACCGGATCATAATCCATATTCACTCGGATAGAACCTATAACATAAGTTTTATAGGCATTACTATCAGGTAAACTATTGACTATCCCCATCGACAAATTTGCTTTACCAGGGGCAACAGTGACCGTATCTGCATAATATTGAATAAGATGCTTTGAAAAATTGTAATATCCTTTTCCTCTTAATAATTCTGTCACCCGCTCTCGCTCACTCTCCAACACATCTACATCCATCGGCATGTCACGTTTCAATAAAGAGCAAACAGTATCTCTCATCACAATTTGATACAAGGGAGTATTTATTGGTAATATCTCGTTAGCAATCCCCGAATCAGCCCGGAATGTCAATTCACCGACACGAGTTACCTCTCCCATTTTTATATGATACTCCACATTGACCTTCTGCTTATAAAACAGCACAGAATCCGTAACCTCCGCATTATAATATCCTTTATTATTCAAAAATAGCTTCAATTGCTCGACACTCCGTTCCGTTAAAAAAGAATCATACACAATCGGTTCCTCACCAATTTTACGCAACCACTTATTAAATTTCCTTTCACCATTCCGACCACTAAGATTATATATTCCTAAATGAAATCGAGCCACCCCTAAAATTCTAGTATTAGGTTTCTGCCTGACTGTTTTCTTTAGTTCAGAGATACTCACATCCTTATTGTCTGTCACAATCTTAACACGATTCAGCAAATACTCATTCTCTCTCAAATACTTAGTCGGAGCACAAGAAAAGAAGAGTACTAAAAGGCAACAAAGCAATATAATCTTATATGGAATATCTTTCTTCAATTATCAAAAAATGTTACTATTTTTGCACATAATCATTATGCCTATGTTAAGCAAACAAGTAACAAAAATAATCCAAAACCTTGAAAAAAAGAAATTCAGGGAAAAATATAATCTCTTCAAAATTGAAGGAACAAAACTAGTTAAAGAACTGCTTCATTCTCACTTCAAAATTCGGCACATCATCGCTTTCGCCGAATGGATAGAACAGAATCAGTCTCTTCTTTCCAATACAAGTGTATTGGAAGTTACTCCTCAGGAAATGAATGCCATTTCCAATTTCCAATCTCTACCAGAAGTCATAGCATTGGCAGAAATACCTGTTCATCTATATTCTAAAGACAAGGTTGAATCCACCTTGTCTCTTGCCCTCAACGGAATTCAAGATCCGGGTAATTTAGGCACTATTCTCCGCGTAGCCGACTGGTTTGGAATTCGTCACATCTTGTGCGACCACGACTGCGCCAGCGCATACAATCCCAAGTGTGTACAGGCAAGTATGGGAGCCATATTCAGAGTTCATCCCTATTACCTGGAACTGCCGGAAACCATTCAAGAGTTAAAATCCTCAAACTATCCTATTTTTGGCACATTTTTAGATGGTAAAAATATTTATACAACAACATTAAAAGATAGAGGCCTCATTATTATGGGAAATGAAGGCAAAGGTATTGCCCCTAATATTGAAGCACTAACTGATACAAAACTGACCATTCCCAGTTTTGCTGCCACAGACGAAGGTTCTGAATCCATTAACGTTGGAGTTGCCACAGGTATCATATTATCAGAATTTAAGAGAAGGATTTACTAGACATAAATATAGTTAAACATAAAAGACACGACATGAAAAAACTAGTACTATTATTACTTGTATGCTTTATCGGCTATGCAGCAAAAGCAGAAATGCCTATCAACATCGGTATCCACGGCGGAACATCCAGCAACCGTATCAATTTCCGCGACCTCACCAACATACACGGCTCCCGTGCTTCACAGGGCTATATGATAGGAGCCTTTATGCGCATCAATATGGGTGGCTTATACTTAGAGCCGTCACTCAATTTTGCCCAGAAAAAAAGTATTGCAGAAGGCAACAGAACATCTGTAGCCGATGTTAATCGCCCGACCTATACCATCAAGAACAATACGTTTCAAATTCCGATAATGTTAGGATTTCAATTAATTGACCTTTCTATTGCCAAAATCCGCTTGTTTCTCGGACCACAGTTCTCTGCCGGCAAATTAAAAAATCTGAAAAATCTAAGCAATGAAATAGAACCGAACAAATCCTATTGGAGTGGGAAAGTAGGTGTCGGCATCGATGTATGGAAACTGACTTTTGATGTTGACTACGAAAAGGGATTACAAAAGATGGCTCATGAATTAAAAGCTCCACGCTCTTACAACTTTACCTTAGGATTAAAAATCATTTAATTCATTTTCCCCTGATACTCAAACGAGGGCAACCCCAAATGGTAAGTTGCCCTCGTTTTTTTATATCACTCGCCATATTGAAACTGTCAGTTATTTTCTTTATTTTTGTAGCAAACAACATAAAAGGTTATGAACAGCGACAATAAAAATCAGGTAATCCGCTTTGATTGGGCGATGAAACGCCTTTTAAGGAACAAGGCAAATTTCAGCGTACTTGAAGGACTGCTGACAACATTATTGGGAGAAAAGATTGTCATAAAAAAATTACTTGAAAGCGAAAGCAATCAGGATGATGAATTTGATAAATACAACCGTGTAGACATATTGGCGGAAAACTCCAACAATGAACTTCTACTGATTGAAGTGCAGAACAACAACGAATACGCCTACTTCCAACGTATGCTGTTCGGAACATCCAAACTCGTCACGGAATACATCAATAGAGGAGACAGCTACGACAACATACGCAAAGTGTATAGTATCAACATTGTCTATTTCTCGCTGGGACATGGTAAAGATTTCGTATATCATGGCAAAACAGAATTCAGAGGCATTCATACTCATGACATATTGGAACTCACCCCCTTTCAAAAACAGAAATTCAAAGTGGATGCTGTAAGTCGATTATTCCCTGAATATTATATTCTAAAAGTAAATGACTTCAATCAGATGGCTAAAAGTCCTTTGGAAGAATGGATATATTATCTGAACACCGGAGAAATCCCCTCAACTGCAACAGCTCCCGGTCTGGAAGAAGCTCGTCAACGACTGAAACTGGACAACATGACAAAAGACGAACTATCAGCATATTACAGACACTTGGACAACATCGTCATTCTCCGAGACAATATCTACACCGAGCGGGCTGAAGGAAGAGCCGAAGGAAGAGCCGAAGGAAGAGCTGAAGGAAGAGCCGAAGGAAGATCCGAAGGAAGAGCCGAAGGAAGAGCCGAAGGAAGAGCCGAAGGAAGAGCCGAAGGAAGAGCCGAAGGAGAAAAAATAAAAGCC
>OGQF01001151.1_pt1 | contig 19563 bp, 20 predicted proteins | sample 1553141 | NCBI WGS metagenome assembly OGQF01 (sample SAMEA2580005, study PRJEB22360) | human gut metagenome | biome: human gut; feature: human-associated habitat; material: faeces | place: Denmark | collected 2008/2010
GACGAAATTGGAGAAATGGAATTTAGCCTACAAGCTAAATTATTACGTGTTCTGGAATCAAGTGAATTCATCAAAGTAGGAGATACAAAATGCACCAAAATAAATGTCCGCATCATCGCAGCCACCAACCGAGACTTGAAAAGTGAGATTGAAAAAGGCAATTTTAGAGAAGACCTCTATTTCCGGTTGTCAGTTTTTCAAATCCAACTTCCTCCATTACGGGAACGTAAAGAAGACATCGAAATATTGGCTCAAACATTTCTCCAGCAATTTGCCAAAAAATTAAATAAAAACATCTCCGGAATAACCCCCGAAGTACTCACAGCCTTGCAACAAGCCGAATGGAAAGGTAATATTCGAGAACTCAGAAATATCATGGAGCGCAGTGCCATTGTATGTGACAATATAGTAACTCTGCAAGATTTACCAGTCGAATTGCAACACAACCACTTTCAAAACACAAATGAAAGTAACGAATTTGAATTATCTGTCATCGAACGTAAGCACATCATGAAAGTTTTACAATATACCCATGGCAACAAAACAGAAGCAGCACGACTCTTAAAAATAGGTTTAGCTACCCTCTATCGAAAAATAGAAACCTATCATATTTAAATCTATTATCTCAAAATGATAAAAGGACCTTCTCAAAATGAGAAGGTCCTTCTTTTTTTGCCCTATTAATAAAAATCCTATTCGACTATCATTCAAAGCATTTCATTCATTCCACACATTATGGCATACCCATTGCCAATATAATAAACAGTTTAGTATAAATAAGTATCACAAATAAAACAAGAAAAAATGGAATTGTTAAGTATTGGATTTGTAATTTGCATACTCTTAGGAGTTGCCTGTTTTTGGATATTCATGAAATGCATTGATTGGTTTGAAAACATTTAAAAAAGATAATTATGTACACAGCTCTATTCATTATCTGTCTGATTCTATTTGGTTATTTAATGTATGTCTTGGTTAAACCCGAGAAATTTTAAAAAAGAAAAAAACATGAATACTGAAATTATAGGTGTAATAGCACAAATCATTTTAGTAGTAGCACTTAGCTACCCACTTGGCAAATACATAGCCAAGGTTTATAAAGGCCAAAAAGTATGGAGTGACTTTATGAAACCCTTGGAACGATTCATATTCCGATTATCAGGAATTCAACCTGACGAAGAAATGAATTGGAAACAATTCTTAAAAGCCCTATTAATGGTTAACTTTGTATGGTTTATATGGGGCATGATTCTGTTAACTTGCCAGAATTATCTTCCTCTTAATCCAGACAACAACTTAAATCAAAGTGCCCATCAAGCATTCAACACTTGCATCAGCTTCATGGTAAACTGCAACTTGCAGCATTATAGCGGAGAAAGCGGATTAACCTACTTCACCCAACTCTTTGTCATCATGCTCTTCCAATTTATCACAGCTGCAACAGGCATGGCAGCCATGGCTGGAATCATGAAAGCATTAGGAGAAAAAACAACCCAAACAATTGGCAATTTTTGGAATTTTCTCGTTCTAAGCTGTACCCGTATTTTATTACCTCTTTCTTTAATTGTCGGTTTCATCTTGATTCTTCAGGGTACCCCCATGGGATTTGATGGTAAGATGGAAATTACTACATTGGAAGGCAACACACAAACAATTTCTCAAGGTCCTGCAGCAGCAATCGTACCCATCAAACAATTAGGAACAAATGGCGGTGGTTATTTTGGTGTCAATGCTTCACATCCCTTGGAAAACCCAACTTATCTGACAAATATCATAGAATGTTGCTCCATCATACTAATTCCCATGGCAATGGTCTTTGCTTTCGGTTTTTATGTAAATCGCAAAAAATTAGGTTATAGCATCTTCGGTGTCATGCTAGTTGCTTTTTTAATTGGAGTGGGAATCAATGTTTCTCAGGAAATGGGTGGTAATCCTAAAATTGATGCCATGGGAATAACACAAGACAATGGTGCTATGGAAGGAAAAGAAATCCGCTTGGGAGCAGGAGCCACCGGCTTATGGAGCATCGTCACCACCGTCACCTCTAATGGTTCAGTCAACGGAATGCACGACTCAACCATGCCACTATCCGGCATGATAGAAATGCTAAACATGCAAATTAACACTTGGTTTGGCGGTGTCGGAGTAGGCTGGATGAACTATTTCACTTTTATCATCATAGCTGTATTTATCAGTGGATTAATGGTGGGACGCACCCCCGAATTCATGTGTCACAAAGTTGAAGCTCGAGAAATGAAAATTGCCTCCATCGTTGCACTGCTACACCCATTTGTTATTTTGGTTGGCACCGCTTTAGCCGCTTATCTGTATATACATGCACCAGAATTTGTCAAACAAGAAGGAGGCTGGCTAAACAATCCTGGATTCCATGGCTTAAGTGAAATCCTTTACGAATTCACCTCTTGTGCTGCTAACAATGGTTCTGGCTTTGAAGGATTAGGCGATAATACATGGTTTTGGAATGTTTCTTGTGGAATTGTATTGATATTAAGCAGATTCATACCTATCATCGGACAAGTTGCCATTGCTGGTCTGTTAGCTCAGAAAAAATACATCCCGGAAAGTGCCGGCACACTAAAGACAGACACTGTCACCTTTGCCATTATGACCTTTGCAGTCATCTTCATTATTGCCGCTTTATCCTTCTTCCCTGCACAAGCACTCAGCACTATTGCCGAACACTTTAGTCTATAAATTATAAATAAATTGTAGAACATAAAGATTTTCTGTTTATGAAAACAAATCAAAATAACAGCCTATTTCAAAAAGAATTAATTGCCGACAGCTTGAAACAGTCTTTCATTAAATTGAATCCTAAAGTAATGGTTAAAAATCCCATTATGTTTACAGTAGAGGTTTCTACATTGATTATGTTATTGGTCACTATTTACTCTGCCACCAATACATCCCAGGGTTCTTTTACTTACAATCTACTAGTTTTCTTCATTCTATTGGTAACCTTACTTTTTGCCAATTTTGCCGAAGCTATTGCCGAAGCCAGAGGAAAAGCTCAAGCCGACAGTTTACGCAAAACTCGTGAAGAAACACCAGCCAAAATCATCATCCACGATACCATACAAACCGTCAACAGTTCACAATTGAAAAAAGGAGATATATTCATCTGTGAAGCTGGAGATATCATTCCTGCAGACGGTGAAATCATCGAAGGATTAGCCTCAATCGACGAAAGTGCCATCACCGGAGAATCAGCACCCGTCATTCGTGAAGCCGGAGGTGACAAAAGTTCCGTAACAGGTGGTACAAAAGTGTTGTCCGACCATATTAAAGTCGTAATAACAAGCCAGCCAGGCGAAAGTTTTTTGGACAAAATGATTTCCTTAGTAGAAGGGGCAAGCCGTCAAAAAACCCCAAACGAAATAGCACTGACCATTTTGCTTGCCGTATTCACATTGGTTTTTCTTGTTGTATGCATCACCTTAAAACCTATGGCCGACTATTCCGGTACTATCATTACCATTGCAGCTTTCATCTCCTTGTTCGTATGCTTAATACCGACCACCATCGGTGGATTACTTTCAGCTATTGGTATCGCAGGTATGGATCGGGCTCTACGTGCCAATGTTATTACCAAATCCGGTAAAGCCGTTGAAACGGCTGGAGACATCGATACATTGCTATTGGACAAAACCGGCACTATCACCATTGGTAATCGAAAAGCCACTGCCTTTTATCCGGTTAAAGGATTAGACCAACACACCTTTATTGAAGCCTGTCTTCTCTCTTCTGTATCAGACGCCACCCCCGAAGGAAAATCTATCATCGAATTGGGACATGAACAAGGCATACGGATACGTTCATTAAATACAACCGGTTCACGCATGATCAAATTCACAGCAGAAACCAAATGTTCTGGTATTGATTTGCAAGACGGCACTCAAATACGCAAAGGAGCATTTGATGCTATTCGAAGCATAGTCACCGAAGCAGGCAATGAATTTCCAAAAGAAACAGAAGAAACGATCCAACGCATTAGTAGCAAAGGAGGAACCCCGCTCGTTGTGTGTATAAATAAAAAAATTGCCGGTATCATCGAACTGCAAGATATCATCAAACCCGGCATTGAAGAACGATTCAAGCGCCTCCGTAAAATGGGAGTAAAAACGGTTATGGTAACAGGCGACAACCCTTTAACAGCCAAATATATCACAGAAAAAGCCGGAGTAGATGATTTCATTGCAGAAGCCAAACCGGAAGATAAGATGAACTACATCAAAAAAGAACAAGCAGCCGGTAAATTAGTTGCCATGATGGGTGATGGCACCAACGATGCTCCAGCTCTAGCACAAGCTAACGTAGGCGTTGCCATGAACAGCGGTACACAAGCAGCCAAAGAAGCAGGTAATATGGTTGACTTGGATAACGACCCGACCAAACTGATTGAAATCGTAGAAATAGGTAAACAATTACTCATGACACGTGGCACACTGACCACCTTCTCCATAGCCAACGACGTTGCTAAATATTTCGCCATCATACCGGCGTTGTTTATGGTTTCCGTTCCTCAACTTAGCGCATTGAACATCATGGGGTTGCATAGTCCGGAAAGTGCAATTCTTTCAGCCATCATATTCAACGCCCTCATCATTCCGATTCTAATTCCATTGGCACTAAAAGGTGTAGCCTATAAGCCCATAGGAGCCAGTGCTTTGCTGCGCCGCAACTTATTAATCTATGGTGTTGGCGGTCTAATTGCTCCGTTCATCGGAATCAAACTAATTGATTTATTCATTGGACTATTCTTTTAATACTCATTCAAAATCAAATATAATCATGAAAAATTTAATAAAATCCATCCGTCTTACACTTACATTCTGTGTTGTATTGACCGTATGCTATATACTTGTTCTTTGGATTTTTGCCCAATTTGCAGCACCAGGCAAAAATGGTAATGCAGAAACTATCACCCTCCATGGTAAAATAGTTGGTGCCAATCAAATAGGTCAGGAGTTTACCAAAGATATTTACTTTTGGGGACGTCCCTCTTGTGCCGGCGACGGATATGATGCATCCAGTTCTGCTGGTAGCAACAAAGGCCCTGCCAATGAAGAATATCTGGCCGAAGTCAATGCTCGCATAGATACTTTTTTAGTACATCACCCTTATTTAAAAAGAAATGAAGTACCTGCTGAAATGGTAACTGCTAGTGCTTCCGGTTTAGATCCCCATATTACTCCAGCCTGTGCTTACGTACAAATCAAACGGGTAGCCCAAGCTCGCAGAATGCAAGAAGATGAAGTAAAAACTATCGTAGAAAAAAACATCGAAAAGCCCCTATGTGGACTTTTCGGACCCGCAAAAATCAATGTATTAAAACTAAATGTTGCTTTAGAAGAAGCCAAGGAAAAATAATAAACAACAATAACATACCAATGAATAAGCGAGAAGCAAGCGCACAACATTTCCTAGAACTCATCAAACGTTCTCAAAGAGGCGTTTTCAAAATCTACATCGGCATGATAGCCGGTGTAGGTAAAACTTTTCGAATGCTCCAAGAAGCACATGAGATGCTGGAAAACGGGATTGACGTGCAAATAGGATATGTAGAAACCCACGGTCGAACAGGTACTGAAGCCTTATTAGATGGGTTACCTGTTATCCCCCGAAAAAAAATTTTCTATAAAGGGAAAGAATTAGAAGAAATGGATTTAGATACCATCTTGCAAATTCGCCCAGAATTAGTTATTGTAGACGAATTAGCTCACACCAACGTAGATGGCAGTCGCAATTCCAAGCGCTGGCAAGATGTCATGGAACTACTTAATGCTGGCATCAACGTCGTATCAGCAGTCAACATCCAGCATATCGAAAGTCTAAACGAAGAAATCAAAGGTATTGCCGGTATTGAAGTCAAAGAACGCATTCCGGACAAAGTTTTGAAAAAAGCCGATGAAGTGGTCAATATAGACCTAACTGCCGAAGAACTCATCAACCGTCTAAAAAGCGGTAAAATTTACAAAACAGAAAAAATACAAACCGCACTCCATAATTTCTTTAAAACAGAAAATATTCTTCAACTAAGGGAATTAGCACTGAAAGAAGTTGCCCTCCGCGTTGAGAAAAAAGTAAATATGGAAATAGTACCGAACGATAAGACAGTACTTCGGGAACGCTTTTTAGTGTGTATCAGCAGCAATGAAAACACTCCACGCCACCTAATACGCCGCACAGCCCGGTTAGCCTCCCGTTATGACACGGAATTTCTTGCCTTATATGTACAAACCCCTGCAGAAAATCCAGACAGAATCAATCTCTCTACACAACGCCATCTGCTTAATCACTTCAAACTAGTGACAGAATTAGGTGGTGAACTACTACAAGTCTCTTCCAACAATATCTTAAAAAGCATTGTCGGTACTTGTCGAGAACGTCAAATTACGTCAGTCTGCATCGGACAACCTAGATTAAAATACAGATATTTATTTTACATTTTTCCACGTTATCGCCGTTTTCTCCGCGCCCTTTCTAAAATGAATGTAAAATTGATTATATTTCCCCAGTAAAAAAAACGCCATGAATATAAAAACGAAACTGACATTAGGCATAGGTCTTCTAGTCGCCATGATTGTACTGCTTGTTTCCCTTTCTATTGTCAATCTGCAAATTTTGACAGAAACCGAACCCACTAGTCCTGCTGCAGAGTCTGGACTACAACGGGCTCTTTTATGGATTTCTATTGTAGGAGGTATCTGTATCAGCATAGGTATACTTATGCTCTCTCTACTCCCCTCCTCTATCAATAAACCCATCCAAGAAATCATAAAAGGCATTCAAGAAATTGCAAACCACAATTACACCCAAAGGCTGTATTTGGAAGAGCATGAATTTCAAGAAGTGTCTAAAAACTTCAACCGAATGGCCCAAAGATTATCCGACTATCATTCAAGCACCCTTTCACAAATTATGGCTGCCAAAAACTATATGGAAACCATTATCAATAGTGTAAAGGAACCCATTATCGGATTAGATAACAATATGACCATCCTTTTCATCAATGACGAAGCATTAAACATATTAAACGTACAACGCGAAGATATCTGGATGAAACCCGCACAAGAGATTGCATTACGCAACGACTTGCTACGACGTCTGATCCGTGAACTTCCTTCCCTGCAAAAAACAGAAAATAAAAAGAAAGACGAACCTCTAAAAATATATGCAGACAACAAAGAGAGTTACTTTCAGATTAAATACATGCCTATCACCCAAACTAACAACCACAACAATACCTCAAAACAGAAAGGCTATGTCATCATGCTTAAAAATATTACAGAATTTAAAGAATTGGACACGGCCAAAACAACTTTTATTTCCACCATTTCTCATGAATTAAAAACTCCTATCTCTGCCATACTTATGAGTCTCCAATTGTTAGAAGACAAACGAGTAGGCTCTTTAAATACCGAACAAGAAGAACTCTCGCAAAGTATTAAGGAAAACAGTGAACGCCTATTGAATATTACAGGAGAATTACTAAACATGACTCAAGTAGAAAGCGGTAAACTGCAAATAAAGCCCAAAATTACCAAACCTATAGAACTCATCGAATACGCTCTCAAAGCCAACCGGGTACAAGCCGAAAAATTCGGTATTCAAATTGAAGTTGAATATCCAGAAGATAAAATCAGCAAACTTTTTGTTGACAGTGAAAAAATTGCCTGGGTATTAACAAACTTACTCAGCAATGCCATACGCTATTCCCCAGAATATAGTCGCGTCATTATCGGAGCCAAACAAAAAGACGAAAAACACATTGAATTATATGTCAAAGATTTTGGTAAAGGTATTGATGCCCGATATCATGACAGTATTTTTGAACCTTATTTCCGCGTTCCCGGCACTAAAGTACAAGGCAGCGGACTCGGTTTATCTATATCACGAGACTTTGTCGAAGCTCATGGCGGCAAACTGACCATTGAAAGCGAAATAGGTCGAGGAAGTAAATTCAGCTTAACTTTAGCTGTATAAACAGCTAAAATAAAAAAACGCACCATAAAAATGATGCGTTTTTTTATTTTGTCGAGATGACTGGACTTGAACCAGCGGCCTCCACGTCCCGAACGTGGCGCGCTACCAACTGCGCTACATCTCGTTTGCGGTTGCAAATGTAATAAATGTTTCAGAAAAAAATACTACATTTGCAGAAAAATTTTACGAATAATTTTTCACGACATGGATTCAATCAGACAAAATAAAGTTGCTCGTCTAATACAGAGAGACTTAAGTGAAATGTTTCAACAAGAGTGTAGAGAGTATGCAGTGGGTGCAATGCTGTCAATTACCACCGTAAGAGTAAGCCCGGACCTCTCATACGCAAAAATTTACGTCAGTATTTTCCCCTCCGAGCGCTCAGAAAGTGTTTTAAACAGCCTGGAGGAACACAACAAAAGCATTCGCTTCATCTTAGGCAAGAAAATCGGCAAGCAGATGCGCATCATTCCGGAACTGCGTTTTTTTGTGGACGACAGCCTTGATTATATCGACAAAATCGATGAATTGTTGAAATAATAGAAATATGCGGTTGCCTTTCTTCATAGCACGGCGCTATCTTTTTTCCAAGAAGAAACAAAATGCCATCAACATTATCTCTGCCATCAGCGTGACAGGGGTAGCAATCGGCACAACAGCGCTGATTGTTGTACTTTCTGTCTTTAACGGCATGGATATATTGCTACAGAAAAGCACCGACAGTTTCACTCCCGATTTGATTATTTCACCCGCAACCGGGAAATATGCTTATTTTGATTCTTCTTTTTATCAAACCATCAACTCCCAACCGGACATTGCCTCTTATAACAATATAATAGAAGAAAAAGCATTGGCCCGCTATGGTGAGCGCATGTTACCGGTTGTCGTAAAAGGTGTGGACAAAAACTATGCTGAGAATTCCGGCATCACAGCCAACCTCTTGGAAGGAACATTCCAGCTACAAACATCCCAAGGCTTCCAAGCCATTATGGGATATGGAGTTGCAGCCCACCTGCAAGCCCCGCTCGACTCCAACACTCCGATACTGCTTTACTACCCCGATGCACACAAAAAAACAAGTAGCACAGCACTAAATACCAAGCAAGTCTATCCCTGTGCCTATTTCAGTTCACAACAAGATATCGATGCCCAATACCTCATCACCGATTTACGACTTGCCCAAGAATTGTTCGACACCGACAAACGATTATCCAAAGTAGAGATTCGCCTGTCTGACCCGACCCAAACAAAGACAGTCAAAGAAACTTTGGCACAAAAACTGCCTGACACATATCAGATAAAAGACAAGTACCAGCTTAATCAGGCTTTCTACGCTATGATGAAATCAGAAAAGTTAGCCGTATTCCTGATACTGCTATTTATCCTACTCATTGCCTCTTTCAACATTGTCGGTTCAATCTCCATGCTGATTCTTGACAAGAAAGAAGATCTTGCCACCTATAAAGCATTGGGCATGACCGAAAATAAATTGATTACCATATTTAAAACCGAAGGAAATCTGATTACCCTGACCGGAACCCTTCTCGGACTGATTACAGGCACAACCATTTGCCTTATCCAAGAAAAATTCGGACTGATTACTTTGGGTGACGGCAGCTATATTGTCAATGCCTATCCGGTAAAATTAGTATTCAGCGATCTGGCAATCATCGTTGCAGTTGTTCTTTTTATCGGATACATTGCCTCCTATTTCCCTGTACGTTATCTAATCCGTAAACTTTGTGCCCAAGATTAAAATCTTAAGATTTGCAGATTAAAAAATGGAATAATATCTTTGGGTCATTGGTAATAAATTGTACTATGAAACTATACATCCTGGCATTATTCGCACTTCTTTGTACATATTCGGCTATCGCACAAGAAAAAGAAGTAAAAGCAGTCATCGAAACGAACTACGGCAACATGACTGTAAAATTATACAACGACACGCCTCAACATCGGGATAATTTCATCCGTCTGGCCAAAGCCAAACACTATGACGGCACATTGTTTTATCGGGTCATCAAGGATTTTGTCATCCAAGGAGGCTCATCAGACAGTCGAAATGCCATTAAAGGCAGCGAAATCGGCTATGGCAAACCAATTGTAATCGATGCAGAAATCAAGCCACACCATTATCATAAAAAAGGAGCCCTTGCCGCGCCCCGACAGCCGGATCGCGTAAACTTTTTCAAAGAATCCGACATATCACAATTCTATATTGTACAAGGCCGTAAATATTCGCCTAAAGAAGTGGAAATCATGGAAAAGCAGGTCAACGTTCCCATTAAAAGGGCAATCCAGAAAAAATATTACACTCCGGACAAAAAAGCCATCCTTGATACACTCCGCAAACAGAAAAAAGTGGCAGAATTCCGTAAGATAGCCAACAAAATAAAGGCTGATATTGAATTTGAATGGAATGCCAACACAGACAAAATCTACATGGACGATGCCAAAAGAGAAGCCTACATCAACCAAGGCGGTGTACATCATCTCGACAAAGAATACACCGTATTCGGCGAAGTGATAGACGGCTTTGAAATCATCGATAAAATCGCGGCAGTCCCCACAGACAAAAGCGACAGGCCTCTGGAAGATATCCGGATTAAAGTACGCATTTTAGAAGAATAGCCATGCATATTCCACCGCGCACCACCATCATCGGTATCACCATCTTATGGACAGTGATTATTTTCACCCTTTGCGCATTGCCCGGGGATGCTATACCCAATCCTCGATTCAACATCCCGTATATTGACAAAATAGTACATGGTGGATTATTTTTTGTTGCATCTTTATTGTTGATATTCCCATTGGTTTATTACAGCCACCTTGCCCGCTGGAAATCATATCTGATAGCCTGCATTTATACGGTTGTGTACGGAGGATTGATAGAAATACTGCAATATTACTTTTTCAACCGAAGCGGAGAAATATACGATTTGCTGGCTGATTTCGCTGGAGCTGTCGTTGCCTGCCTGAGTTATCCCATGATTTTGCATATTTTACGCCGGAAAAAGTAATTTTTGTGCTTTATTTCCTAATTTTCAACCGGCAATTTTCAATTTTCAATTAAATGCCTTAGTTTTGTAACCTTGATAATCAAACGCATTGACAATGTTAGATCAGATAAACCAACTTATAACAGAAATTGCAGGCTTTAATGCCACCACTCCCGAGGAAGTGGAACAGTTCAGAATCAAACACCTGAGCAAAAAGGGTTGTATTGCAACTTTGTTTGAAGACTTTAAAAATGTACCCAACGAACAGAAAAAAGAAATCGGCAAAGCCCTGAACGAACTGAAGACAGCGGCTCTCAATAAAGTAAACGAACTGAAAGAACAATTGTGCTCGTCAGACAATGGCAAAACCGGCATTGATCTAACCATGCCGGGCGATACCGTGAATTTAGGTTCACGCCATCCCCTGTCAATAGTCAAAAACGAAATACTGAACATATTCTCCCGTCTCGGATTCACCATCTCAGAAGGTCCGGAAATTGAAGACGACTGGCATGTTTTTTCAGCCTTGAACTTCCCTGAGGAACATCCGGCACGCGATATGCAGGATACTTTTTTCATCGAAAAGCATCCGGACATCTTGTTGCGTACCCATACCTCATCTGTTCAGGTTCATGATATGGAAACCCACACTCCTCCCATCCGTCTGGTGACTCCGGGACGAGTATTCCGCAATGAAGCCATTTCAGCACGTGCGCATTGTATTTTCCACCAAATCGAAGCCTTATACATTGACGAAAATGTATCTTTCGCAGACTTAAAACAAACCTTGACCTATTTTGCCAAGGAACTGTTCGGTGCAGACACTCAAATCCGTTTACGCCCGTCCTATTTCCCGTTTACAGAGCCATCGGCAGAAATGGACGTTTCCTGCTCGCTTTGCCACGGGAAAGGCTGTAATGTATGTAAAGGCACCGGTTGGTTGGAAATCCTCGGTTGCGGCATGGTTGACCCCAATGTATTGGAACTGAATGGTATTGACAAAAACAAATATACAGGATTCGCTCTCGGCATGGGTATTGAGCGTATCACCATGCTGAAATACGGAATCAAAGACATCCGCTTGTTCTTTGACAACGACATCCGTTTCCTGGAACAGTTTACAACAGCTATATAAGAGCCGATTTATTTTATACGATACAGAATCCCGAAATATAGGAAAGTATTTCGGGATTCATTTTAACCGGAGCAAAAATCATGGAAAAGATTTTGTTTATCAATGCATGTATCAGAGAAGAATCACGAACCCTACGTCTTACCAGACATCTATTGAAGAGACTAGACGGAGAAATAGAAGAACTGAATCTTGCAGCAGAAAAAATCCCAGCCATAGATAATTGGGATATCCTCCAACAACGCTTTCTCCATGTCCAATCAAACAGCCTTGATGCACCGGAGCTAAAATATGCCCGCCAGTTTGCAACCGCCGATACAATTGTTATAGCTGCTCCATATTGGGATCTGGCTTTCCCCGCAATCCTGAAAACATACATGGAATATGTAACTGTCATCGGTCTAACCTTCAAATATTCGCCGGAAGGCTACCCAGTCGGGTTATGTAAAGCCCATCGTTTGATTTATGCAATGACAGCCGGAGGACCCGTGCATTTCAATTTCGGATATGATTATTTGAGTGCTTTATGCCACAATTTCTTCGGCATCAAAGAGGCCCAGCTCTTCAAAGCCGAAAACCTCGACATCATCGGCAGCGATGTCGAAAAAATCATGCAATCTGCTCTCGAAGAAATAGACAAACGGCTAATGGTGTCTCCTAGTCTTATTTCCTCCCCCCAACACAAATCCGACACTACAATTCCAAAAACTTAAATCCCACTTCAACAACCTGTAATCAAGTGTCATCCTTAGGTGTTTGAATAATTCAACCCCTAAACGAGGTGTAAAACAGATGGAATTAAACTGATTATACCCCAAATCAACATCAACAATTGCCATTCCCAATCCTCCACCAACAAATGAAGAGACATGTTTGCCCATACGAAAATTATAGTCAACCACAGGCTGTAATATCATATTCCGATAAGTCTCTTCAACACCTCTTCCTTTATACAACAAATCATAAGCTCCTACCAAAAACTGCAATCCAAAATCAAAATGGGAAGAATAATTACACCTCGCTTCCAAAATTATATCAATTCCTTCTCGAATATTACAACCTTCCACCTTCTTCTTTCCAAAATTAGGACCTATTGCAACCTCGACTTCAAACCTTGTTATATCTTGTCCCAAAAGCGAACATGGAATAAAAAATAATAAAATAAAAATTTTTTTCATGTTTTTATAAGTGAAAATATTATGCTGCAAATAAAATACATTTCAGGCTATCAAGAGTTATAATATGCACTATATAATCTTACAGCAGCATTCATAACACAAAGATTACAAGTATATTACAAACATAGTCATCTTTATTTTCTTACACTCATCTTACATGCATGGAAATATGAAAGTTTTTGCGATATTTAAGCCATGAAACATGAATTGATTTTAATATTCACATTTCTCTTTTGCCTCCTCGGATGCAAAAAGAATAATAATTTACAGCTTGATGAAGCAGAACGATTATTGCTTCATAAACCGGATAGTGCCTTATACATATTAAAACAGATTCAACCAGCATCACTTAATCCCAAAGACTATGCCAGGTATGCCTTGATGTATTCGGAAGCCTTGGATAAAAACAACATCAAGATAACAGACGACTCGCTGATTCTCCAAGCCTGGAATTATTACAAGAATTCTTCTCACGACATGGCCAACCAATGCAAGACCTTGTTTTACCGGGGAAAAATCAAATTGAATGCAAACAATCAACTGGAGGCTTTACGATTGTTTCTGATAATAGATGAAATGCTGGAACGAACATCTGAACCGAACTATAAAGGATTAGGCTTATTGCACAAACAAATAGGGAAAGTTTATTATGAACAGATGAACTACAACAGAGCTTTTCTCTATTTTCAGCAATCGCGAGACTTTTTGCAAAAAGCAAATGCCTCAACAGAAGAAATATATGCAATTCTAGACATGGCATCAGCAACTTATCGAATGAAAAACATCTCCAAGGCTATAAAACTTTACTCCACTGCCCTGCATTTGTCCGACGAACAAAATATCAAAGAAACCGCACAAACAGCTATGAATAACCTGTCCTCTCTTTATGTTATAACAGACAGAAAAAACATTCCTCCAGCATTGCTAGAACGCATAGAAAAATATGCAAGGAACGATTCTTTATACAAATATCAAACACTCATGAATATAAATGTCATAAGGAATAATATCGACAGTGCCAGACATTATCTGAATCTCGCTGAAAGTCACAGCAACAATCCTTTCGACATGGCATACTTACAATACGTTGCCTTTAAAATAAACACCCAGACCGAACAATTGCAAGATGCAATAGACAGAATCCATCGCTACATTACCTTGACAGACTCATTAACACGTAGCGAAATACAGTTCTCAGCAGGCATGGTTGAACGGGAATATTAAAAAAAACAGGCAGAACTTGCAAAATACCGGATGGAAATCCGAAACTTTTGGGAAATAATCATATCGGTTTTCATTGTTGTATCAATCATTACCACTTGTTTTATTATACGACGCTTCATACACATACAGCGAGAACGCACAAACCATTACCTGCTATTAAGCGAAAAAGCCAGCATAGAATACAAAAGACTCACAGACAATCTGATTGAACGGCAAGACATGGAAAGCCGTTTAAAAGGACTAGTCGCATCACGATTTGAGTTAATCGAAAAGCTCGGCAGGAAATACTACGAAAAAGAGAATACGGCTATCCAGCAAACCAACATGTTCCAACAGGTAAAACAGATTATCCTAGAGTTTTCAGAAAATCCGAAAATGCGACAGGAATTGGAAACAATTGTAAATCTTTGCCACGACAATGCCATGATGAAATTAAAAAATGATTTTCCTAGCATGAAAGAAAGCGACATACAACTGCTCTGTTATATATTTGCAGGTTTTTCCCCACAAGTAATCAGTCTGTTCATGAAAAACAACATCACGAATGTCTATACCCGCAAATCACGTCTCAAATTACAAATCAAATCTTCAGATTCCGATAACAAAGAATTGTTTTTAAAACTTCTATAGAAAAAGTCCCTGCCGACATTTTCGACAGGGACTTTACATATCTGAATATCAACTAAACATCAATTTCCAGCCTGATGCAATGTAAGCTGCGGGAAAGGAAATCCGATACCCTCTTTGTTGAAGGTTGCATATACAATTTGATTCATATCAAAATACACACCCCAATAATCAGGAGTTGCCACCCAAACACGCACCGTAATATCCACACTGCTTGCACCCAAAGAGCCCAAAGCAATCATCGGTTCCGGAGTTTTCAAAATACGTTTGTCAGCATCTATAATCCTCATCAACACGGCCTTTACCTTATCAAAATCCTCATTATATTCTACTCCAAATGTAAAATCAACCCGTCGGGTGTCTTTTCTGCTGTAGTTTGTGATTGCATTACCGCTCAATGCGCCATTCGGAGCATAAACCACTTTATTATCCGGAGTCAACAAAATCGTATGGAAAATCTGTATCTCTTGTACAGTTCCGCTAACACCGGCTCCGTCAATATAATCACCAACTTTAAAAGGCTTGAAAACCAACACAATCAATCCTCCTGCGAAATTGGACAGGTTGCCGGACAATGCCATACCGATTGCCACACCGGCGGATGCCAACAGAGCAGCGAAACTGGTTGTCTCAACTCCCAACTTACCAATAATGGCAAATGCCAGAATCAGATTCAACAAAATCTTTAAAAGGCTCTTCAAAAAAGTCTGCACGCTGATTTCCACCCGACGTTTTTCCAATATCTTGGAAACCAATTTTCCAATATACTTGATAATGATACGCCCGATAACATAAATCAGGATAGCAACCAAGATGTCTTTACCTGCATCAATTGCAAAATTAATCAACTTTTCAAGCACTTGACCAAAGCTCAAATTCACTTCAGGACTTACTGTAAATAACATAATTATAAATTTTAAATGTGAGTATGCTCCTTTTAGTCTTATTGAAATAACAAAGTTATACATTTTTTTCCGCTCTTACAAACTTTCAGAAAGAACAGCAAGGAAGCTGAATCAATCAGCAAGTGAAGAAAAAACGTTCAAATCACAAGACACTATTTGATGTTGGATGGTGGTGATTGATTCTCATGCCATAATCTGATTGACTATTGGTATAATACGGCTTATTAGAGATAAAGAAATCGTATGGAATTGGAACTAAGCAAAGAATCACAAAAAAATACTGTTCATCACAAACTAATGAATGGCATTTTTTGTAAATTTGTGATGTATGCAATTGAAATCGATAAATGAATTTAATTCTAAAAATATGGAACACCCCTACAAAGAATATGAAAATACTCCGACATGGAGCGTTGTGGAACAAGCAATAACCGAGCTGGTAGAAAACAACGATATTGAGTTACAACCCCCTATGAGTTTAATTTACATCCTCAAGAAACCTATTATATTGTTATTATTTAGCTTTTGTTTCATAAACTGCCAGCCAATATTCTGCAAGCATCATAGACGAATTTGCTGCTAAAAGAGCTTCTCTTTCACGAATATTAATTCTTCCAGCACCTGCACCATGAGCATCACTATTCAAGTTTCTCATACTTGCTATGGCACTAACTATTTTATGCATTCCTCCTAATAATTCATTTACACGTTTGTCCCAATCGCCTTTTTGTCGCATATTTAGCAAATCCGTAGTTTCTTGATAAATCTTAACTAGATCGCCGTTACTCTTATATCGTTCTTTAGTCAATCTTTCAATTATAAAAATTAAGACTTCTTCTAAAAGAGTCCTAGACTTTGTAATGACACTATCATAATCCTTATGTTCAAGATCATCTTTTATTCGTTCTGGTAATTCACGTATATATTGTCTATCCACAACTTTTACCTTAGGAGCTATAAATACTGGTTCTGTTCCAGCATCTGTCAATGTGAACTGACCTTTATGAACTCTTAATTCTTTTTTAGCAAGTATAAGATTAGCATTAATTCGTTTTATAGCACAATCCACTATTGAATTATATGTTGATGTCACTAATTCTGGAGATGTTAGTTTAGATAATTCTTTAAAATATTGTCTATCAAACAATCTAGAAAATAATTCAAATAATCGACCTTGCTTTTCTAAATATGTCATTAAATCCTGCATATACACCCATCTACTCACTCCACCTCCATTCCAGGAATAAGATTTTTGTAAACCGAATTCTGTAGATAAAGCACACAAATCAGGACCAGATAAATATGGAAGTCTATATTCTTCACATACTTTCTCATCTCCGATAAGAATATTAATAATATTTCTATTAATCAATATTTTACAATCCATATCACAATATTTTATTTTAAAACTTTCTCACCTCAATATATTTATCCAAACTGATTGACATTTAATTTTCCTCAAATACTTCGATTAAACATTCAATCATATCATCTCTCTAGTCTATCAAATGTACTACTAATGAATTCACTAATAGGTCTTATCTTAGCCACATAAGTGTACTTGTTTTCAAATAGGTTCGGCGTGCATTCCATCTTTATTTCTGATTGATTATCAAATGGTAATACAACGTAATATGGTGCATGAGTCGGATTGAAACCATAATTACCCAACGAATCTTTTGTCCATATCTGAAAACGCCCTTTTGTTTTTAACTTGAAAAGTTTGGCATTAGCACCACCGTTATGTAATAGCACGTATTGAATACGCTCAAATCCTGGCTTAACAAGAAGCGATCCACACGAATCACCTGCTCTTAAATAGCAGATACCTGTTTCGATCATCTTATTGTATAGTTCCGGTCTTGCATGATTAACTAAAACCATGGGCTCGTTAGGATTAGCTACCATTTTCACATATAAATCGGATGCTGTATTAGAATCCACAATAGCCTGTTTACGTCTAACACCTAGGTCAAGATATTCTGTACTTTGATCTATTCCAACAAATGTTCTTCCTGTAAGATTAGCAGCGATACCTGTAGTACAACTCCCAGCAAAAGGGTCGAGTATTGATGCACCAGGAAGAGTAGAGGCCATAATTATTCGGTACAGCAATTGTAGGGGCTTTTGTGTAGGATGCTTTCCACACATCTTTTCCCATTGCTCTGCCGCTGACATAGTCCAGACATCTTGCATGGGTTCACCATTATTCATTGCGGTCATCAACTCCTTATTGAAATAATGGTCAGCATATTTGGTTTTGCTTGCCCATATGATATACTCCGCAGAGAAATCAAAGCGCTTTTCGGTTAGTGAATGTGGTGGATCTGTTTTATGCCATACTATAAAATTCAGAATATTGAAACCTAGTGATTCCATGCAATCAGCTACGGAGAAAATGTTATGATACGTCCCTGAGCCCCAAATAGTACCGTTATTTTTTTAAACGTTCTTTGCATAAAGTAAGCCAAGACATATTGAATTTGTCCTTTTCATCTGAGGAACGTACTTTATCCCACTCGCCTTTATCAAATTTGATATACTTGCCGTTGATATTGACTCTTCCATTCCCTGTTGATAAAAAATATGGCGGGTCTGCAAATATCATATCGAATTGATTATCAATCTGCGACATGACATCTGTAGAATCTCCACAATATAGTTTAAAGTCGGAGAATTGTTTTGTTTTATATTCTTTAAGCATCATACTACTAATCGCTGGTAATGGGAATAATCACGTATACTATTGCGTTGAGAAAGATACCATATGAAATTATCCGTCATAATTTGATCACTCAAGATGTGTTTTTCGGTAATGCTACGTATGAATCTGCCATCTTCATCACGTAAGTTGCTTGGAACCATTAAGTGACCATCTACATTAAATGCCAGATAGTGCGAGTCAAACAATTTGTGATGGTTTTGGCAAAGCCACAATCCATTTTCGCCACTTATTGCATGGTCAAACTTAACATCATCGTTAAATTGGTCATTCCGAGCAATCTCCGCGACGCCCCATATATGCGCCCCCTGAATAATTTCTGAAATTTCACATCCACACAGCGCACAATGTTTACGACCAAGCCTTTGCAAAAGGTTGCGCTGATATATTGGTGAGCGCAACTCGCTTTTATCTCTCGAGTTGATAAAAGTTCTCTTCTCTAATGTAATAGATGTATCGTGTACAGAGATATTGCCCAAGGCGTTTATTGTAGTCAAAGATGCCGCGGGTAAGTGAGTAAGATCTTGCTCACAAATGTTGTATAAGTCAATAGGCCTATCAGTTATTTTTGATGCAGCTATAGCCAGAAGTGTAGATTCATACTTGCTTGCACCATAGGTCTTTGCATAAATCTGAACTTTATCTGATGTTTTTGAAATGAACGAGGAATTATTTGATCTATTTGTTTCTCGGTTATCATTCCTTTCGTCTATTATTTCATCAATACTCCTGAAAGCATATATCTCCGATGGATAATAATCAA